>Ga0307517_10000167_pt1 | contig 106940 bp, 96 predicted proteins | sample 23_EM_MG_FD_194515 | JGI IMG/M metagenome (GOLD analysis project Ga0307517, IMG submission 194515) | Populus trichocarpa ectomycorrhiza microbial communities from riparian zone in the Pacific Northwest, United States - 23_EM | ecosystem: Host-associated > Plants > Roots > Unclassified | place... | reverse complement strand
AGTACGAGTACAGCACTAGTGCATCTTGGTATTTCTTGCTAGGATAACCGCCACCCCTGCCACTAGGAGAACATGGCTAAGGGCCTGTTTGGCAGAAAAGGAAGAAGTGGCAGCCATTCCGTTGCGGAATGGTTTGATCTGTGGAAATGGTCGTCGCCAAGGGTCAACCATTTCTTGTTGCTCCATGAAAATTTTTCACACTAGCCTGGTTGCTTGAAGGAACTTACTAATAATACTGGCCATTGGATTGGTTGAAATATAGGTTGATAGGAAGCAGTGATTGTTAAAGACAGATATTATAACATAGACGGCAATTATTTTACATGGCAAAAATTTTCATGATATGTTTACTTGGCAATTTAAAAAGTCTTGGACGCTTTTGTGCCAAGCTAGGTATTAATAAGTGTAGGGCGTCCGGAGACTTTTTAAATGGCCAAGTACATGGTAACCATCCTGTTGTCACCACCTAGAAACGGAATGGTTGCTACCATTTGTACCAAACAGTCATTTTGCTCACACCTTTTCGAAAGGGAAGGAAATGGTCATTTGTATTGGCCAACGGAACGGATCATCCAAACAGGCCCTAAGATGTTCGCTATCCGCTGAAAATGCCGAGTGAGAGGGCTTGGTATCGCACTTTTCCTGATTTATCGTTGTTGCTGTGGTTACGACGTTTTCTGTAGGGATTTTAAGTTTCAATGCTGCATCCCCCGATTGAGCCGCAAAGTTATGTTGTGGTGCCTAAGCCACAACGCCAGCGCGAGTACTTGTATGTGGGGAAACACTAGATCTATACTCGAGTAAGTTACGGTAGTTAGTACCAGTAGTTGTGTGCGATATAGTAATTGCAGTTAATTTCCATCGAGTTTGTGTAGGTGACTGCAATTGGGAGCGTTGGCGGGAAAAAAGTTTTCAGAGGGTGGCTTTCCTACGCCTGACCGCTTAGAAAGAAACAATAGAGACAACAACATTCTTCTGGACGAGAAGGGACGAAAGCGAACACGACGAGAACCGATTACCTTTTTATTTATTTCCCCCTTCTTTTCTTGCATGAGCCTTTGTGAACTCTGCCAATACATTTCTATTTGAGCACTCGACCTAAAAGCAAACACGAATTACTGTTTTGACCCTTTACAACACCACCGTGAGCTTGCCCGTCGTTCCTTTGAGAGGGGGGATATTAGTCCTTTCGTTAGCGTCTAGGCGGATATACGGTCCTTCAGCACAGTGAAGATGGAGTCAGAGGGATCAGACGTTAGTTCCTACACGGGGTACGAGTACTACACGGGGGGGTACGCGGGGGGGAACTACACGGGGGGGAACTTAGCACCACTGGCATGGGCTACCAAGGGTGGGCATGAGGCGGTCGTTGAGTTGCTGTTGGCGCGCGACAATGTCAACCCCAGCCCTGCTGATGAACATGGCCAAACGCCGCTCTTCATAGCTGCCTGCGAAGGACATGAAGGAATAGTGAAGATGCTGCTGGAACGAGATACCAATCCCGATGCTGCGAATGATTGTGGTGAAACACCACTCTTCATAGCCACTTGCGAGGGACATGATGGAGTTGTGAAGATGCTACTAGAGCGGGATGACATCAATTCCAATACTGCGACTAATTACGGCGAAACACCACTCTTGGTGGCCGTCGACAAGCGACATGAAGGAGTCGTGAAGATGCTTCTGGAGAGAGGAGATGTCAACCCCAACGCTACGGACAAACGCGGCGAGACGCCACTCCACGTCGCCGCTGGCTGGAGGCATAAAGGGCTTGTGAAGATGCTACTAGAACGGGGTGATATTAATCCCAGTGCTGCAGACAACGACGGGAGAACACCACTCTTCAAAGCTGCCTCGTCCGGAGATGTGGATATCGTGAAGATGCTGCTAGAGCGGGAAGATGTCAACCCTAACGCTAGGGCTGGATGTGGCGAAACGGCACTCTTTGAAGCCGCCTCCAGTGGACATGAAGGAGTCGTGGAGATGCTGCTAGGGCGAGCAGACGTCAACCCCAATATTGCAGGCGATGATGGCGAAACCCCACTATTAGGAGCCGCCTGGGAGGGACACGAAGGGGTCGTGAAGATACTGCTGGAACAGGGGGATGTCAACCCCGATGCCACAGACAATGATGGCCGAACACCGCTCTACGAGGCCGCCTGGGATGGGTATGAAGGAATTGTGAAGATGCTACTAGGGCGGAAGGACGTTAATCCGAATACTGCGGATAAAGAAGGCGAAACACCACTATTTGTAGCTGCCCAGTTTGCACAAGGGGGCGTAGTGGAGATGCTGCTGGAGCGGGACGATGTTAACCCTAACATTGCGAATATATGTGGCCAAACACCACTCTTTGAAGCCGCCTCCAGAGGATATGAAAGAATCGTGAAGATGCTGCTAGCGCGAGTGGATGTCGACTCCGATCTGGTAGATCTCGCTGGTGAAACAGCGCTTTCGCAAGCTCTAAGGAACAGCCACCATGCTGTTGTGAAGTTACTATCTGAACGCGAAAATTCCATTCCCCGGTCTGATTGCGACAAATCTACGGCGTGCTTCCCACCCGAGCCCTCCGATCCAGATCAACATCCTATTAAAAGGATCCGCAGGTTTTGATGCTCAACACCGAAGCTCACCACCACACCCCCCTATTACTCGAATTTCCATTTGGTCAGCCCCAGGCTCGCGGCTAGTTCGCTCTTCAACACTCCTGTTACGCGGCCCTCACCTCTTTGTTCCATCAGTTGGCTTCATAATAGCCTCCACATTTTCTTCAATAACCCCCCCCTCTTCCACATTCTCTTTCATGTCAGTCTATTCGAGGCTCCATTTACCCATAGATCTATCCATAGAAGAGCGGTGGGGACAATTTTCCAAAGACTTCAATTGTGTATAGTACGTGGAGGTGACGGGGAATGAGCTAGTGCGGGTGCTTTTATTGGTTCGTCAAATGTTATTAATATTCACATTGTATCGTACTTTGTCTCCTTCTTTATCATCTCTCCTCCCTTTTTTTTCTGCCGGGTATTGCTTACCCTCGCCTCTATCTTTGAGACTTATATCTTCTTATCTTTTTTTATGTCTAATCAGAGGTTTTCCTACCCCTTTTAGTATTATTGAGTTAAAAAAAAACTCCCGGCGCTTTGGTATGATAAGAATGTTGGAAACGGTCCAGTTTGGAAACAACGGCGTTTACAGTTTTTATGCATGTGTATCATACTAGCGATGGTCGGGGTTTGGGTTCACTTTACTTTTCTGATCCCTCCATCATGGCATCATATCCCAAGATGCTGGGACCCATGTTACCATTGTCATCTGGTTATCTAGTGCTAGGGCGTGCCTAAGCTTCGAGTAGTGCCACGCGTGCATTTGGGAGATCCAACCCAATTAATGCTCAATCAAGACCTTCTGTATTGCCAAACGTCATAATGGAGGTATTTGCATTGCGCTCGGCTTCCCCGGTAGCGCAAAAAAAAACATGGGAAGTCCAATTATTTCTCTCTATCGATGGGTTATTGCTCCTAGAATTTACACTGATCACCTATTTCACCTAGCAGCTGGTGAATGATCATCACAGCGAGTAAACAGCGAGGCTCCCGAAAAAAGCCAAAGGACGAAGAGGAAAAAAATCCCGATTTGAGTTACACTTATAATCCTGATACTCCAAGTCAGAAGTGTGCCCTAGTACTGGGTAGGAATCAACTTCTTAAAAAAACAAAAAAAAAACAAGCCACCCCCTGGTCAAAAATGATAGTTTCGTGTACTATGGCTCTGAATCTGTAGACACAGCTCCACAGCCCAACATTTAACCCTGCGGAACAAACTAGAAAAGGGGCTCCTATATGAAATGGATGACATATCGATAATGTACCATACCCATCTCAATTACAATTTTCTTGAGCGGAAAACTTCTTATTATGATATCTCCATTATACTTTAATGTGGTGGAAAAACTGTGGAAACAGGTGAAGGATTGTCTTAGGCTGGTGGTAGGGGTGATAGTCTACATACTTGCAGAGTCTCGTGTTGTTCAATCTGTCGTCTAGCTTTGCGGTCATTTAGAGTGTGTTGGTAGATTTGATCACTGACCCTGCGCGGTGGTTTACTAGATGACACATGAGTGAGAGGTGCATTTTTTAATTTTATCTTTAATCGTGTATTATACTTCATCCCCTTTATGGTGCTATCACTTTCACTTTCGTCCCCTTTACTTTAATCTACTCTTCTTGTATTGACATACTGTGATAGTGCTATCCTCCTATGAGTGCCAGTCTGTTACCGGTAGCCTAACAGATAGGTGTATAGAAGTTCTAACATTACACAGACTATTATCGTACTCAAACCAAAAACTGGCCCAAACACTCGGGCGCAAATTAAGGTTTCGGAAAGAGTGACAGCTAATAGCTGCCCACCACCAGCCGGACTTTTCCACAGAAACCATAGTGATATCCTATTTAGTAATCTGAAATCAACCATCGTGAACCCCAATTTCTTCAACTATTCCCCTTCTGTTGAAGACTTTCTGAAACTTTGCTCGCCTGACTGATTGTTATTCGTGAGGGGGGAATAATTTGTTTCACGCATAGTTGTAAATATTGGGCTGGATTGAATAGTGGTTCATGATATCATGCTTGACAACATGACCATTCCTATGAAAAAGTCTTGTAGGTGGCCGGCAACAATTGGCTGTCACTCTTTTCGTTCCTTTAATTTGCGCCAGAGTCGCTTGGGTTTCTTTGCTTTGAAGAAGCTTGGTACTAGACAGGGCTCATTGTTCATAACACACCATTTCTGTAATAGATCCACAGGAAGTGGAGGAAGGGTCGTGAAAAGAATTGTGCGAGGGGCCCGAGGTAGGACCAAGTTGGTATAGCAGGAATAGGAAGGTCGGGGTTGTTGATCTTACCGGGAAGCAAAGTCTAGCATTATGCTTGTTGTTTTGTTCTTATGTTCTGAGCGATTAACAATGAAAAACCACCAGGTCGTTTCAGAGATATCTGCAGGCTCAGGTGATGCAGCCTTAATGATTAATGTAAGTGATTGGGGGTCTATGGGGCTGCGGCTAGTGGAGGATTTTGCTGATCGACTGTGGCTGGGTGATGGGTGCTTGTGAAACGTCAAAGCCTTATACTGCTTCAGCTTTTAAAGCCCTCGGGACTCCTTCCAACTCCTTGATCCAATCTTGATCACACCGTCAATCCTAAGCGAAAGCGTTTCAAGCAACATGGCACAAAAATCATCGCGAAACCTATCCATCGCCGACAATGTCAACTCCTTCAATAATTTCATCAATGTCAACACAGTGATATCCGATGAGGAGAACCAGATCCGGGAGTGGCTATCGCCTCTAAAACCTCAGCAGCGGCACCAAAGCGTGCGAGCCGATCGGCTCGATGGTGTCGGGGATTGGTTTCTAGAAACCAGGGAGTTTCGGGGATGGGGTAACGAAGAGGATGGTTCCTTTGAGCGGGTGTTATTTTGTTCTGGTGGTCCCGGTGTGGGAAAAACATATCTGTGGTGAAAACACCCTTCTTCCAGAAAAGGAAAGGAAGGAAGATGTCACTGACAAGGATAAAATATTAGTTCACTGGTGATCGACAGTCTATGTGACCGGGCTGGGGAGAAGGATCTGGCTGTCGCTTGGGTATATTGCGATTTCCTTGCCCACCAAGAGCAGTCAGCAACGGCCATGCTAGGCGCTATCCTAAAGCGGCTTGTGAGTGTAGGAGATATGCCGGAGAATATACGAGGGACGTTTCGAAAGCGATTTTCTGACAGAGGCCTCCGGTTACCCGATATAGTGGGAATGCTAAAGACGACTATCTCATTGCTGCCCCCGGTTTATATCTGCATTGACGCCTTGGATGAGTCCATTCCGAAGAGTCGACAGGAGCTGCTTGAGTCACTACGAGAGATTGTTCGGGAGTCGCCAAGTACGCGGGTGTTATTTACGGGGAGATCACATGTTCAGGAGGAAGTGAAGAAATACTTCACTACGGTCATTACAGTATCAGTCAGTCCAACTAGAGGTGACATTAGGGCATATTTGGGTGCGAGGCTAGACAGGGACCCGGAGCCCTATGCGATGGACAATGATTTGCGGAAGGATATAATGAGAATAATTCCGAAAATGATTTCCGAAGTGTGAGTAGCAATATCAAGACCTTCTACAATACATGCAAGGGCGATCCGCTGACACTATTAGCTAGATTCCTCCTAGTTTCACTAAATATTGACGCAATTCTAGGAGAGGTGACGATCAACAAGAGAAGGAAAAAACTTGAAGAGATGACGAAAGGGAAGGGGCTGGGAGATGCGTACACGGCAACCCTCTCCCGGATAAGGTCACAGAATGGAAGCAAATCTCGGCTCGGTATGGAAGCCCTCATGTGGATATCACATTCCGAGCGGCCGTTGAAGGCACTTGAGTTATGTCAAGCACTCGGGGTAGAGACAGGAGATACAGACCAGAATGCGGGGGACATACCTGCAATTGAGACAGTGCTACGCTGTTCGCTGGGGCTTGTTATGATTGAGGAATCATCATCTACCGTTCGTCTTGTTCACTTCACTCTCCAAGAACATCTATTTAATGATCCCTCGCTGTTTCCTAGTCCCCACTCGATGATGGCCGAGATTTGTTTGACATTCCTCAACTTCCGGTGCATCAGAGGCCTGTCAACTGCTCTAAATTCGCCACCAGTAGAAGCCCCCTTCGTCGGCTATGCCTCTTGTTATTGGGGAGCGCATGCAAGAAAGGAGCTCAGCGAAAGAGTGAGATTACTGGCATTGAAACTTCTTGATGGCTATGATAAACACGTATCTTCTAAGCTACTTTTAATTCATGAAAGAGATTGGTGGTGGCACATTTCCGAACAAAAAGGTAGTAATTCCCTTGAGGGATTCACGGGGCTTCACGGTGCAGCTTATCTTGGGATCGTGGAAATAGCACGTGCTTTACTGGGGATGAGGGAATGGGATCTTAATGCAGTGGATGTCGGGGGGAATACGGCGTTTTCTTGGGCTGCTAGAAAAGGGCATGAAGATGTGGTAAAGATGCTACTGGCACGACAGGATGTTGATCCTGATACGACAAACGCGGATGGCAGGACACCCCTCTTTTGGGCTGCTGCATGTGGGCATATGGGCGTGGTGGAGATGTTGTTGGAACGGACAGATGTCGATTCTGATAGGAGGGATAAGTATGGCCAAACACCACTTTTCAGAGCCGCCTGGGCTGGAAATGAAGGAGTCGCCAAGATCCTGCTGGAACACGGAGATGTCAACCCCAGCACAGTGGATGATGGTGGCCAAGCGCCTCTTTTCGGAGCTGCCTGCGAGGGACATGAGGGAGTGGTGAAGATGCTGCTGGAGCGAAGGGATATCAACCCTAATACTGCGGATGAGTATGGTCAAACGCCGCTCCTCATCGCCGGCTGGGAGGGACATGAGGGAGTCGCGAAGATACTGCTGGAACGAAGGGATGTCAACCCTAATACTGCGGATGGATGTGGTCAAACACCGCTCTTCGTCGCCGCCCGGAAGGGACATGAGGGAGTCACGAAGATACTGCTGGAACGAAGGGATGTCAACCCTAATACTCCGGATAAATATGGTCAAACACCGCTCCTCGTAGCCGCCTGGAAAGGACATGGGGGAGTCGCGAAGATGCTGCTGGAACGAAGGGATGTCAACCCTAGTACTGCGGATAAATATGGTCAAACACCGCTCTTCATTGCCGCCCTGGATGGACATGAAGGAGTCACGAAGATACTACTAGAACGAAGGGATGTCAACCCTAATACTGCGGATAAATATGGTCAAACACCGCTCTTCGTAGCCGCCTGGAAAGGACATGGGGGAGTCGCGAAGATGCTGCTGGAACGAAGGGATGTCAACCCTAGTACTGCGGATAACTATGGTCAAACACCGCTCTTCATTGCCGCCCTGGATGGACATGAAGGAGTCACGAAGATACTACTGGAACGAAGGGATGTCAACCCTAATACTGCGGATAAATATGGTCAAACACCGCTCTTCGTAGCCGCCTGGAAAGGGCATGAGGGAGTGGTGAAGGCGCTGTTGGAGCGGCACGATGTCAACCCTAATACTCCGGATAAATATGGTCAAACACCGCTCTTCATCGCCGCCCGGGAGGGACACGAGGGAGTCGCGAAGATACTGCTGGAGCGAAGGGATGTCAACCCTAATACTCCGGATAAATATGGTCAAACACCGCTCTTCATCGCCGCCCGGGAGGGACACGAGGGAGTTGTCAAGGCGCTGCCGGAGCGGCACGATGTCAACCCCAACACTGCGAACGAAGATAGTCTGGCACCGCTCTCCACGGCCGCTCAGGAGGGACATGAGAGAGTCGTGGAGGCGCTGTTGGAGCGGAACGATGCCAACCCCAACACCGTGAACGGGGGTGGCCCAGCATCGCTCTCCGCAACTCCCCAGGAGGGACATGAGCGAGTGGCGAAGATGCTACTAAAACAAGGGGATGTCAGCCCTAATACTGCGGATAATTGTGGCCAGACGCCACTCTTCGTAGCCGCTCGGGGGGGGCATGCAGGAGCCATGAAGATGCTGCTGGAAAGAGGGGATGCCAATCCTAATACTACGGATGAACATGACCAAACACTGCTCTTCATCGCCGCCTGGAAAGGACATGAGGGAGTGGTGAAGATGCTGCTGGAACGAAAGGATGTCAACCCTAATACTCCGGATAAATATGGTCAAACACCGCTCTTCATCGCCGCCCGGGAGGGACATGAGGGAGTCACGAAGATACTGCTGGAGCGAAGGGATGTCAACCCTAATACTCCGGATAAATATGGTCAAACACCGCTCTTCGTAGCCGCCTGGAAAGGACATGAGGGAGTCGCCAAGGCGCTGTTGGAGCGGAACGATGTCAACCCCAACACAATAAACGAACATGGCCAAACGCCACTCTTCATAGCCGCTCGGGAGGGAAATGAGAGAGTCGTGAAAATGCTGCTAGAGCGAGTGGATGTCAACTCCGATATGGCAGATCTCGCTGGGCAAACATCACTTTCGCAAGCCCTGAAGCGCGGACATGATTCCGTTGTGAAATTACTATCTGAAAGTCCCTCGTTAAGTAGTGATAGATCTAAAACGCTTCCCTTATCCCTTACCCGACTCGTCCGATCCCAATCACCACCACTCCAAAAGGATCCGCAAGTTTTGATGACCAAATCCATAGCTCGGCACACCTCCATATTCCTCGGATTTCGGTCTAGTCAACTGCAGGCTATTAGACACTTAGCCTTTTACCGCACTCACCGCGTGCCCCCCCTCCTTGCCCCGTTCGTTGATTTTATGATATCATCCCTATTTCATTCCCCTTTTTTTCCGGTCCCCCCTCTCTTTGGTCTAATATTACTTGCGGCTCCGCTATCCCCGTAGAAAAGTAGTTGGTCCATTTTCCATAAACTTTCATACAGGTAGTTGTGTGCAGTATACGGGGGGGGGGGGGGTTGTTTCCTTGTTCTCCCAACCATCAAACCTGGCCACGACAGCCTTCGCCTTGTATCATACCTTTCCTCCGAAATTTCTTTCTATAAACGCTTCTTTTTCCTCACTACTTGCTTCAAGAGATATGTCGCTTATTACTTCGATTTTTCTTCTCAAATTAGATGCTAGGTTACCATTTTTTTAGTATCACAGAAAAGAAGTCCCCTCTTCCTCACGGCTTTCCGGTGCGAGGATGGGAAACAATCTTTGTCAAAAGAAACAGCTTTTATGATTCCTGGGCATATGTATCGTACTAGTGAAAGGTCGGGATTGGGGTTTGCCTTCGTTCCTTTTCTCCTTTTCCCGCCGGGGTGCCATACCTCAAGTTACACCACATATCCCGCTATACACTGTGGCCGCCGCCTCCCCCCCGGCACCAGCGTGATTTAACTCCGAGAAACGCCACCTTCGGGGGCTCAATTAATGCGTAGCCTAGGCTTTCTGTCTTGCCAAATCCCATAATACCAGTATGCAATACCATTGTGCTCAGCCCCTTCACAAATGCCGTAAAAAAAACCCCGCTAGTTTTTGTCGTGTACTCCCTTGTCGGGGGACTAGCAGCGCATCAGGACCATTGCTCATGTTGGGAGATTCAAACATTTCTCTACCAGTAGATCGATAGATTGTATAATAGCCCCCGGGATTTATTTCGATCACTTAAGGTGTTTCACATGAGTAATGATCACAATGGGTAAACGATCACCTTCACTCGAGACAAAAGTAGAAAGAAATCCCGATTCGAAGCCAAGCTGGATCAATTATCTATATACTCAAGATCAAAAAGATATGCTAATAGAGCTCTGCAGTCAACTTTCCGAATATGATACCCCCAAAATGAGCCACCGCTCCGTCAAAAATCCAAGCCCCGCATCTTGTGACTCGAAATCTGTATAATCATAACTCTACAACCAACCATTGAAAGGTTTCAGAACAAACTGTAAAAAGGATTTTCATATTACAGTACAGGGATAATAGCGTGTCAACATACCCGTACCTAGCAGAATTACTATTTTCTTAAACGAAAAATCGCTAATTACGATATCCATTTTTCCTTAGGTTAATGCCCCCATAAGGTGGAAGCCCCTCGAAAACGAGTAAGGGATTGTCTCGGATGGATGACAAATCTGAGAATCTAAACGCCTGCGGAGTCTTGCGCTGTTTAAGGTTACGGTTCTCGTCCTACAGTCGATTGAGGTCAGTACACTCAGGTATGTGACCACTTACTGTGCAACTGTTTACCGAGAGATGTTGAAATTAGTTGGTGCCGCTCAGCATGATTTAGCTATAATCTCTTTTGCTTCTTGAGAGTTCGGAAGTCCGGAAAGATGTCTCCGCTAATTAACTTGTAGGAGTGTGGAGAGTTGAAGGGAAGCATGAAGTCTGTGGAGATAAAAGTACAACAAGGGCCACGTACGGTACAAAAGTTGCAGGGGAGCGGGAGTCTTTGTGAAGCATATCCTTTGTTAAGGAATTATACAGAATATTTCTTTCTTTCGTCGCCATGAGGGCAAGCAACTTGAAGCGATTCGGAACATGGGTGGAAGAAAGCGGACATGAGTGATCGATGGAAGGATGAGGAGGACTTCGTTATGTTTTTCCATATATGCTCCTACCTTTGCCGTTAGTGTAACAAGCAAGGGAAGCTGCTACGAGCTACCCATCCATATTAACATTCAAAGCCATATTTTCGCTCTGTCAAATGGGATATACCGGCACACATGAGTGAGGGGTCCTTTTTTTCCCTCTTCCAATCAGGTGGTTTATCTACCGGATGCGCTAAATGCCCCTAAGCTTGTTTCTAGTTTACCAACCTCGGGAGTTGGGTGGCTTTGCATCCATAGGCAAGTAGGTGGCTGTTAGCGCGGCCTTTTAACCGGGTTTGAGATGAATTTGAGAAATTCGAAATCTAGTCAGGTTCGGGCTGTTGGGAAAGCACAGCACAAAGAGTACTGCACTTCCTAAGGCATTTTTATCATACTAGACAACTATCATAGTATGATATCATACCATGCGGCACACAAATGTGGGTATTATCATACCAGCAATGGTCGGGATGTGAGTTTACTTTTTCTCCCCCATCCCTCTACCCTGGTATCATACCCTAACGTGCCGCTGCGCGTTACCCTCGTCATCTCCTTAACCGATACTAGCGTGTATAAACTTTGAGTAATGCCATGTGCGCACTCGGGGGTCCAATTAATGCTCAATCAAGACTTTCTCTATCGCCAAATGTCATAATACCTGTAACCGCCTGGTGCTCGGCTTCCCTAGTAGAAAAAAAAAAAACGTGGGAAGTACAATCATTTCTCTCGATCGATGGACTATAACTCCCGGAATATACATCGGTCGCTTGGTGTGTTTCACCTAGGAGCTAGTAATTGGTCACAGTGGGTAAACGGTGAGCCTAGCTGGGACGCTAAAAGAGAGAAAAAGAATTCTGAATTGAGTTACACTTACAATCCCGATATGACACCCCAAATCAAGAGTACCTTAGTAGAACTCTCCCATCAGCTTTTAAAAAAATCGATTCACCGCTTGGTCAAAAATGACAGTTTCATGTCATGGCTCTGAATCTACAATCACAGCAGCACTGCCCAACCGTCGAATCCGCTGAAAAAACCGTAAAAAGGGCTTCTCTATGAAAGAGATGATATACCCCGGTATCGGAATGCACCTATCTTGATTATAATTTTCTTAAACGCAAAACTGCTTCGTATGATGCCCATTTCCCATCCTGCTCATGGCTCAATAAGTTGGGGGTTTGTCTTTAACGGGTAATAGGTGAATGTCTACACCCCTGCAAGGTCTTGCGTTGTTCGGTATAGTCACTCTAGCCCTACTATTAACTAACATGAAGTCTGTCGGCACATTTAATCATTCATCGTGCTCTATGTGGTCCTTTTCTAGGCGACACAGATGAATGAGATGTCCTACTTTTCCTCCCCCTACTTTTTTTCCTTCAACTAGGTATGTACTGTACTTTGTCCTCTTTATAGTGCCGTCACTTTCGTTTTCATTTTCATTTTTTCCCCTTTACTTTAAACAGGTGCTCTTGTTTGACACACTATAGCCTCCTACTGTACTGTATTTTACTACGCGTGTTACTCTAGTAGGCTGTTAGCCTATAGCCACACAAAAAGCCCAAAGTTGCGTGGACCACCGCTTGAACTACAAACTGGCCCGAATGTGTGAAAAAATTTACTGCGACAAAGTAGAGCCTCTCCCTTTGGAAACGCCCGGGCAATATTTTTCTCCCCCTTCTCCCCCATTTGCGTTCGTAGAACCCCGACCTCCCCCTTCTGGCAACCCTATCCAGAGCATAACCCTAACACATCACATCCTCCTATCGATAATCGTAGAATTAATGCTTTAATCTGTGTCGCATTACTATCATGGAATCCCTCCTCAATTCTATCTTTTCTATTCTCTTAATTGCTCAAAATATTTTTCCAAATTAGCTTAATTATTTTCATTGGAATGTCCTTGGATTTTCAGTTCGGTGGTGACTTGGTTCCGAGTCCACTAGCAACTCGGCTGAGTGTCATAGGGCCCAGAGGCAACAAGCAGCCGAGAAGAAACATCGTCGATTTTTTACCGTATTTTTCGGCTCTGTTGAGTTGTCTCTAGGTCGTACCATATAGGAACTATGCTAGACCGTTTGCTTTGGCCCCACCTTTTAAGCATCGCCATCTACGATCCAGCTTGTTCACTTGGCTCTCCAAGAGTATCTCTTCAATGCTTCCCCCCTATCCCTTGCCCACAGAATGACGACTCAGGCTCGTTTGAGCTTCAACTTTCAACATGTCCGAGATCTGCCATCCCCTCCCCATTACCACCAGTAGCGGCTCCCTCCGTCGGATATGCCTCATTTTATTCGGGAGTGCATGCGAAAGGAGGGCTCGGCTAGGAAGTGGAGTTACTGGGGTTGAGACTTCTTGGCTGCCATCATAACCATGAATTCTCTAAGTTACACTTAATTCATGGGGGGGATCGGTGGTGGCACCCTTGTGAAATAAAAGTGTAGTAATGCCGTTGAGGGATTCACAGGGCTTTGGTGAGCCTCCTGCCTCAGGATCGTAGAGACGGTAGGTGCTTTATTGGATGAGGGCATTGGATCTTGATGAAATCGATGAGGGGGTAAATCTAGCATGTGCTGGGGCTGTTAGAAAGGGACATAGTGATGCTATAAAAAATTCTATTATACAAACGATGGACAGTCAAACCATGACCGGTTTTGATCAACTAGAAAATAGTAGATGACTTCATGACGTGGACGCTTATCGGATGCTCACCCCATATCTACTTATGATATTCCCTTACCAAGGATCATACTGCAACCCTAACCCTATTATGAGGTTCCCCTTGTAGACGGATATCTGTAACCCGTCTGGGGGCCAAAGTGCAGTACTGCCATCCTGACGCCCGACGGTAAGCCTTACAAGCGAGGCAGGAGTGTTCACGGACGGTGGGGGATTACACAGGACAGTGGGGGACATCCTGGAAGGCACGAGTGATGCCTCATGATGCTAGAATCGGTAGTTTAGATAAGTACAATTTCTAATTGTGCTACTAGTAGTGCAGCGGTGAAGTGTCTGGTTTGTCCATATTCTGTGGGAGCGGCGGCAAACAGGACATAGTGAGAAGCATTTTGGATAAGGTGGACTCTTGGATGATTATCTCGACTACTTGGACGCCTTTTATAGCCAAGTTTTCTATTGCTTTCCATATTACCTCGGGATTGTAATGTCGTTGGGTGCGCATATGCCTGGATTGGTGGTTGGTCCCATGTTTATATGAATAAAATTATTGAAAGATCTGCCTTAAATTTCAGAAAACTTCAATCTATCAATAATGTCAGAAGAAGGTACCTAGTCAAACCACATCGACTGGCGAAATCTGGAGTTTTGAAATCCAGGGTATTGAAAATGACATGTCTTTGGCCTTAACTATGCAAAGAATGGAGGAGAGTTTACGGGTGCAGATGGTCGTACAAGATGGCAGTGTGCTCGGTGTAGGTTTTTCCACACTCAATACTCGACTTTCAACCGATTTAATAGGTTTAATATGCGTATAGTGCTACTGCCACCTTTGTAGATACTGCTACCGGGAAATATGATAGAACACCTCCGTGGCATCCGTAAAATCGGTAAACATGGTCCTATTAAAATCCAACTCAGGAAAAGTCCAATGCAGATCGAGAAGGCATTTCGTAGTTGGATAAGATATCTGAAGGAACAAGGCTGAGAGAATCATATGTTATGGTTCACGGGGTTTCCTCTTGTTTCCCTTTATCTTTGTTTCTTCAAGCTTTGATTTACTTTTACTCTTTCCCGGTTATCCAAGTCAACCAGCCTCTCCGAGCATTAAGGCAACCTCCCCAATAATGCACACCCTCGGTATTAGCTAAGCGATATATTCTGATAATATCATTTTAGTTCTTAAAACCAAGGCTATAGGACAGTAGCCCCCCCACAGTCTTATGGCTGCCGTAGGTGGGCACTAAGGGATGGTGGGCTCGTTCTTGGAGCGGACTGGTACTCGTCCTGACAGGAACCATAAATATGGGAAAATGCCTCTCTCGCCAGCTCCTGAGTATAGGGGTGAGGGAGTGGTCGCCACTCCTGCAAAATGAACGGATGTCAGCCCCAATATGGTGGAGAGATACAACCGCACTGCTGTCATGGGTCGTCAGGAATGGACATGGGGAGGTTGTAAGGATGCCCCTAGAACGGGTGGATATCTGATTCAACGCAAGAGATGTCAATTGTTTAACACCGTTATTGCGGACCTCTCAGGGCAGGAGTGGGTGAGTTGTGATGGTGCTACTAGAGCCAGTAGATGTCAACCTGATATGGTAGATATATGTGGGCAAACACTACTCTCTCTCGCGGGTGTGAGAGTACTGTGGAGTAGAGAGGTGGATTTATAGGGCTTAGTTCGTACCCGAATTTATACATGATAGGTTTTCGTTAGCATTCTATAGGGTTTGGTTAATACCCGAATTTGTGTATGGTAGTTTTTCGTTAGTATTCTATAGGGTTTGTATAGGTGACTGCCGTTGGGAGCATTCGTGGGGAAACAACTTTTCAGAGCGCGGCTTTCTCCACAGACTGCTTAAAAAAAACGACAGAAGCTACTAGGGAGACAACAACACCCTCCTGGACGAGAAAGGACGAACACCAACACGACGAGGATTAGTTTCTTTCTTACTCCCCTGTTTTATTCCCCTCTTTTGTGAACCTTTGCGAACCCCGACGAACTAGTGCCTATCCTATAGGTTCCTCAGTTAACCCTCGACTCAGAACAAAACACCAATTACTTTTTTGACCGCTTACAATTCCACTGTAAGCTTATCCCGCTGTTCGTTTCTGAGGGGTGATGTTCATCCTTTCTTTAGAGTCTGAGTTGATATGGGTTCTTTTAGTACGGTGAGGATGGTGCTAGATCGGGATGACCCTAATTCCAACAGGTGGGAAGGCTTAACACCCCTTTCGTGGGCTGCCAAGGGTGGGCATGAGGCAGTGGTTGAGTTGCTGCTGGCTCGAGATGATGTGGACACTAGAGCTCCTGATGAACTGGGCCAGACACCTCTCTTCATGGCGGCTCGCGCGGGACATGAAGGGGTCGTGAAGATGATGCTGGGACGAGGGGATGTCGACCCTAACACTGCTACTTGGTTTCGCCAAACACCACTCTGGGGTGCCGCCGAGGAGGGTCATGAAGGAGTAGTGAAAGTGTTACTTGAACGGAATGATATCGACCCCAATGCTGCGACGTATCGTGGCCAAACACCACTCCATATAGCAGCCTACAAAGGACATGAAGGAGTCGTGAAGGTGCTACTAGAGCGGAATGATACCAACCCAAATTCTTCCACTTACTATGGTAAAACACCACTCCTCGTGGCAGCCGAAAAGGGACATGAAGGAGTCGTGAAGGTGATACTCGGGCGAGCAGATGCCAACCCCAACACTGCGAATGAATACGGCCAAACGCCACTCTACCGGGCCGTCATGAAAGGGCACGAGGGAGTCCTGAAGGCGCTGTTGGAGCGGGCGGATGTTAATCCCAACACCGCAGACCTTGATGGCCGAACTCCGCTCTTCGAAGCAGCCTGCGATGGGAGTGAAGGAGCCGTGAAGATGCTACTGGGCCGAGCAGAGGTCAACCCCAACACTACAAACAGATATAACGAGACGCCACTCTTTATCGCGGCCAAGAAAGGACACAGGGCAGCCGTGCAGAGGTTGCTGGAACGAGCTGATGTCAACCCAAACACCGCAAACAGATTTAACGAAACGCCACTCTTCATAGCGGCCCACCAGGGGCGTGGGGGGGCAGTAAAGATGCTACTAAGACGGAGTGATGTTAATCCCAATACTGCGGATGATAATGGTAGAACACCGCTCTCCGTAGCAGCCTATTATGGGGCGGGGGGCGTGGTGCAGATGCTGCTTGGCAGGAAAGATGTCAACCCCAACCCTGCAGATAAAAATGGCCTAACACCTCTCCTCGGAGCTTCCTTCAGTGGGCATGAAGGAATTGTGGAGAGGCTGCTAGCCCGAGAGGACATGGGCCCCAATGCTACGTACTATGGTGGCGTAACCCCGCTATCCGAAGCAGCCATGTTCGGAGAACGAGGAGTCGTGAAGATACTGTTGGAACAGGAGGGTGTCAATCCTAATACCGCGGACGATAAGGGCCGAACACCGCTCTTCAAAGCCGCCCGGGAGGGGCATGTGGAAATCGTGAAGATTCTGCTTGAGCAGAGCGGTGTCGACCCTAACATCGCAGATAAATGTGGCAAAACACCTCTCTCTGAAGCCGCCTGCAGGGGCCATGAAGGAGTTGTGAAGATGATGCTGGAGCGAGTGGATGTCAACTCCGATATGGCAGATCTCGCTGGAGAAACAGCGCTTTCGCGGGCTCAGAAGAATGGATGCCGTGCCATTGTGGAATTACTAGCCGAGCGCAAAAATCCAATACCCCAGTCAGCTGGTGGCAAATCCACAGCGCACCTCTCTCCTGGGTCGTCCGATCCCGATCAGCGCCCCTCCAAAAGGATTCGCAGGTTTTAATTCTCAGCACCAAAGCTCACAACGTCCTCCTATCCCTCGAACCTTCATCTGGTCAGTCTTAAGTTAGCGGTCAGTTCGATCTTCAACACTCCTACCACGCGTCTTCCACCTCTTTATTCTATCAGTTGTCTTTGCAATAGCATCCCCATTTCCTTCACTATTTCTCTCCCCTCCTTCTAATTACTTTTTCCTTTACCCCAATTCTGACTCCCCATAGATGTATCTACCCGCTGGAAGAGCGGTCGAGACAGTTAAACGGGGGGCTTCAATTGTATACAGTACTCGGAGGTGGCTAGGGATGGGCAAGTGTGGATTGTTTCATTGGTTAGCCCAATCACAAGGCATTACTAATATTTGAGTTGTATCGTACAGTCCTTTCTTTCTATTTATCACCTCTCTTCCACGGCTTTTTTCTATCGAGTATTGCTTTCCCTTACTTCTGTCTTTGAGACTTATATCTTCTTGTATTTTTATCTTTTTTCCTGTCAAATTAGAGGCCCTTTTACCCTTTTTTAGCATCATTGGGTAGAAACCCCCAGTATTTCGGCAAGGTGGTGGGAAACGATCCAGGTTTGGAGAACCATTTTCTATAGTTTCTAAGTATATGTATCATACTAGCAGCAGCGAGTATCTAGATTCAATTCCCTTTTCTTACCCCTCTATCACGGTACCGTAGGAACTGGAATAATTGAACCTGACTTTTTGACGTTGGAGTTGCCTATGCTGGTAAGGTCAACGATTTTTTGTTTTTTTTTGTCTTAAGTCCGGGGCTGAGGGGGTCAGTTTTCGCAGTGCTCTCGAGCCCCTATCCAAGAGAGGGAATTTCAGACGTCTTAGCGCGAGGTTCAATTATTCCAGTTCTTACGGTATCATACCCCAACCTCCCACTGTACATGCCGCCTTCGCCATCTCCTTATCCTGTGCTAGTGCGTGTCTAAACTTCGAGTAATGCCACGTGCGCGCTTGAGGGATCCAATTAATGCTCAATACAGACTTTCTGTATCGCCAAACGTCATAATACCAGCAATCGCATTGTGCTCAGTCTCCCCGGCAAAACTGTCAAACAAAGAACATGGGAAACCCAGTCATTTCCCTGGATCGATGAGTTACTTGCGGTTGAATTAAGGTATGGTGCTGTACTCAAGTGCAGTGCAATAAATGCAACCTAGAATGGCAGCCGTATGAGGCGAGAAATCCATGGTCTCATTATGAATGTCTCGACACAGTAAATGCGGAAAAAACAAGTTCTTCCTTTCATTTTCCCTCTCCTTACTACTGCCAGTGCGACGAATGTTGATTTTATTGCTGACTTCTGCCTCGGTGTTCGCAAGTAAATGGGGTCTTTTTTTAGGTTTGGTTAATTATCCGGTCTCTCGTATGTGCCATAACTTGCTTTAAGTGCCAATAATCCCCGGAATTTACGCCCGGCACTTTAGGTTAAGGGTTTTCACCTACCGCTACCAGCACAGTACGGAACTGTACTAGTGCGCTCGCAGTAAGAAAGTTGCCGCACATTGGCAGACAAATTTTCTACCACAGGTTTAAAATGTCTCCCTTAATCTCCCATCGCCGAGTTGTTGATGAATCTGATGATAGGAGTAGCCTTGTTGATGCAGCTCAAATTAGAAAAAACCCTTGTTCTGTAGCTTTATATCTCGTTCCATTATCCTTTCTGATAGGGATTTTCAGTCATTGTGTGTGACTGCAGTGGGTGATAGGTCAAGTTGCTATAAGGTTATAATTCCGTTACAACAATAAGATAATCTGCAGATCGAACTCCGCAATTTTCCGGCAACTTTCTTGCCGGGGGTGTATTGTACACTCGTGTCCGCAAAGTTCTCGTAACGTCTGATGTATCGCAAAGTCTTGACAGCCTTAAACTGGGGGATTGCAGAAGCTATTTAAGGGAGAAAAAACCTGAACACGCTCTATGGGACCTGCCGTTACTGGATTAAAGAAGATCTCTCAGGAAAGACTTGTCGCTTTCTTGTTATCTGGATCCGGTTTGATAGGAGCACCGAAGTTACGAGAACTTTGCGGATGCGAGTGTACACTACTGCAAGTACACAGCACTAGTATGATATGATACTTGGGCAAAGATTAGTCTAGGTCCTGTGACAACGGGCTCAATCACCAATCCCCACAATACTCAACTAGACTATTGCAAAACCACAACTCAAGTCGATGCCGTAGTCAAAACGAAAGGGGGAATGACACAAATATATAGGGCTTGGTATTAATAGTAACTAGATCATAGATGTGGTTGCGATTGTAATCGCTATTGTGGTTGACGTAGTAGTTGAACTTTGCGAGGGATCGTGGCTGCGCCCTTTGGCTCAGGACTTAGGGCACTTTTACCTACATGTATCATAATTATTATTATCATAATACCGTAAAAACTTGAATAATTGGACGGTGTGCTATGTTGTTGGACTTTCCTCTCCTAGTAAGGTCAAGAATTTTTTGTTTTTTCTTTCTGTCTCGGAGGGGGGAAAGGGGCCGTGTTTTTGCTGTGTCTTTGCCCCCTTTCCAGAGAAGGGAATTCTGGACTTCATAGCACACCGTCCAATTATTCAGTATTATCATACCTGCGAATTTACGCCCATACAAATGGGCCTCATTATAAGGAATTTCTTCCAAAACTTCACTGTAACGAACGAAAGGTCCCGGGAGTCATAGGCTCTTGGCGCTACTTATAACGAAGTGTGACTGAACCTAATTCTCTACCGTCCTACAGTAAATTCTTGTAGTTAGACGGTCAAAACGAGACGTTGCCTCGGAGCTGCCTCTGAATATCCCACCAGACTCCAAACTGCACGTTACTGTGCTGTGCCTAAACGCCATCTACACAGTGCCTGCCCAAACACCTCCACTCATTTCCAACCCTCAAAAGAGTAGGTGCAGTGAGATGACGTGTGGAGTAGATTTTTCGGTATATGGGGTTTTGTTGAGGATATGTGTCGTACACTAGAGGCATGGGGATTGGCGATAGCGGTCAGGATGGCGCTTCTGGGTCTGGCCTTCTCTCTCGTAAATAAAGGTTATTTCTAAGATCTTGGGCGTATGGTAGATATAATGAATCCCTCCAGAATTACTGCTCAATGCCTGTGATCTGGGCCTTTTGAGCACTCATCCACGACGGCACGACGAATACGCGCTTTTATCCTCTTCGCGGCTTCGGTACGATATCAGATTCAGATGTCAATTATGCAATTCTCCTGCTTTTTCAACGGGTCTCTATTTAGATTTTTCACCTTGGGCTCGTTTCAACTTCCCTTCAGAACATTTTGCAATTTCAGTCTCCACCGCTGTCGGGACGAAACTGGGCGGGTGATGAACGGGGTGTTTGGTGGGCAAAAAAAGATTTCATCAGGTTTAGGGTTATGAATTACTGGCATGATCCCTGTTCTTTGCCTCACCCGATGCGGTTGGCGGAGGGCATATTTCTTACCTCCAACTACCGTAAAAACTCGAATAGGATCATAGAAGAAAAATGTGCTAGGATGTTGGAAGTTCCGTTCTGAGCTACGCGAGGGGAAAAGACCGCAAACTCAGCCCCTAGTTGAGACAAAAGAAAAGGAATATACGAGGCGCCTTACTACGAGAGGCAACTCCAACGTCCTAGCACATTTTTCTTCTACTCGAGTAGAGTTGTACCGGCATTGCAACGGGCAAAGCTTATGTTCTCCTGCCGGTATTAGGCAGACAGACGCCCTCAGCCGTCATGCTACTCGAGTAGATATGAGGCTCGAGGCGTTTCAGCCTTAAGCTTTTTTTGAGCTTGTCAGCCCCACGGGCGGAGCTGTCTCGTGGCTAAAACTAATTGGTAAGTGCCTACCAACGCTATCATTTTTTTATTTAGTTGGGAACATTTTGAAGAATCCGAAATCCGCAGTTCAAGCTGTTGGGAAAGCAAGCGTAGTACAGGCAGAATTAATACTACACACAGTACATCTATTTGGAAACTACTTACCCCTAGTAGGAAGATCTCTTTTGTCAGCTCCCCTCCTAATAGCTAGGATAGTCAGAAGTCCTCCTTTTAGGTATGATACTCACATATTCAAGTAGGATAGGTTTAAACTCATGCTTACACCCTAGTGTTTTATGCAAGTACACTCGCACCTCGCTATCCCAGATCTCAATAATCCAGATACCTCTCTACTCCGTATGAATTACTATCAGTTCCAAACTCCCTTACACTAAAAAAAAAACCAATACATTGTCCCGGACGAAATTCGTAAAATCTAGTTCAATAATTTTATTTGTAACAAACTACGGGAGCGACCACACATCCATCCATGCACAACCCGACGGGATAACAATCCCGGAGTCAGCCAACCCAACTTGTCTACCTTGCAGTACTGTAAATCTGGACAGTCCGGGGTAGCGGGGTGTGAGTGCACGGTACTATCAGATACCGGTACAAGTACGATGGTTAGATTGCAAGGTTTTGTCAGTCCGGGATGGTGGGGTGGTGGGATGCTTGTGAGGCGTTGGTGCCTTATCCGACTTGAGGTCTTAAGATCCCGGGAATCCCCCAAAATTCCTTGATCCAACATTTCTAATCGCTCTACTGGTGCAGTGCCGATCGAAAACTTTCGATCAACATGGCACAAAGATCATCACAAAACCTACGCATCGCCGACAATGTCAACTCTTTCAATTTCATCAACGTCAACACAGTGATATCGGATGAGGACAACCAGATCCGGGAGTGGCTATCGCCTCTAAAACCTCACCAGCGGCACGGGGACGTGCAAGCCGACCGGCTCGATGGAGTAGGGGATTGGCTCCTAGGAACCGGCGAGTTTCAGAAATGGAGGAACAGAGAGGCTGGATGCCTTGAGCAGGTGTTATTTTGTTCCGGGGATCCCGGTGTGGGAAAAACATATCTGAGGTGAGAATACCCCTCCTCGAGAAAAGGAAAAGAAAGCAGATGTCACTGACAAGTATAAATATTAGTTCCCTGGTGATTGACAGCCTAGGTGGCCAGGCTAGGGAAAATGGTCTACCCGTGGCTTGGCTATATTGTGATTTCCGTGCCCCCGAGGAGCAGTCAGCAACGGCCATGCTAGGCGCAATCCTAAAGCAGCTTGTGAGCGTAGGAGAGATGCCGGAGAATATACGACAGTCATTTCGAAAACGGTTTTCTAACCGAGGCCCACGATTACCAGATGTTGTGGGAATGCTAAAGGCTGCTATCGCATTTCTCCCCCCTGTTTATATCTGCATAGACGCCTTGGATGAATCCACTTCGAAAGATCGACAGGCGCTGCTTGAGTCACTGCGAGACATTGTTCGGGGGTCGCTAGGCCCACGGGCATTTTTTACCGGGAGATCTCATGTTCAGGAGGAAGTGAAGAGGTACTTCACGGAGGCTATTATAATACCCGTCAGTCCGACTGAGTATGACATCAGGGCATATTTGAGTAGGAGTTTGGATAAGGACACAGAGCCCGATGCGATGAACGATGATTTGCGAAAAGATATTATGAGAATAATCCCTGAAATGATTTCCGAGGTGTAAGTAACAATACAGGGCATTTCCACAATACACGTAAGGGCAATTAACTGACGCTGGCAGCTGTTATAGATTCCTCCTGGTTTCACTAAATATACAGGCGATTTTAGGAGAGGTGACTCTCCACAAGAGAAGAGAAAAGCTTGAGGAAATGAGGAAAGGGAAGGGGCTGGGAGATGCTTATACAGCAACCCTCACACGGATAAAGTCACAGGGTGGAAGCAAATCGAGGCTCGGCATGGAAGCCCTCATGTGGATATCACATTCCGAGAGGCCATTGAAAGCACGTGAGCTATGTCAAGCACTCGGGGTAGAGATAGGAGATACGAACCTGAATCCTGGGAACGAACCTACAATAGGAACTGTGTTACGCTGTTCGCTGGGGCTCATTACGATTGAGGCATCAACAGCCACCGTCCGGCTTGTTCACTTCACTCTCCAAGCTCATCTATCTAATTATTCCTCCCTATTCCCTAATCCCCATTTGATGATGGGGGAGGTTTGTTTGACCTTCCTTAACTTTCGGTGCATCAGAGACCTGCCAACTACTCGCTATTCACCACCAGTAGAAGCCCCATTTGTCGCCTATGCCTCTTGTTTTTGGGGAGCACATGCAAAAAAGGAGTTCAGCGAAGGAGTAAAGTTACTAGCACTGAAGCTCCTTGATGGCTACGACAAGCATGTATCCTCTAAAATGCTCTTAATTCATGAAGGAGATTGGTGGGGGCTCCCTGCTGAAAAAGAGGGAAGTAATGCCCTCGCAGGATTCACAGGGCTTCACGGTGCAGCCTATCTTGGGGTTGTGGAAGTAGCCTATGCTTTATTGGAGATGGTGGAATGGGATCTTAATGCAACAGATGTCGAGGGAAATACGGCATTTTCTTGGGCTGCTAGAAAGGGGCATGAAGATATGGTAAAGATGCTACTGGCACAACGAGGAGATGTCAACCTCAACAGTGCGAACAAATATGGCCGAACGCCCCTTTTCAGAGCGGCCTGCGAGGGACATGAGGGAGTCGTTAGGATGCTACTACAGCGAGGCGATGTCAAACCCAACATTGTGGACGGGTCTGGCCAAACACCACTCCTCATAGCAGCCCAGAAAGGACATGAGGGGGTCGTGAAGACGCTGCTGGAGCGGAGCGATGTCAACCCCAACGCTGCGAATAAAGATGGCCAAACACCGCTTTTCAAAGCGGCCTGTGGCGGGCATGAAGGAATCATTAAGATCCTGCTGGAACGGAACGATGCGAACCCCAACGCCACAAATAAATGTGGCCAAACGCCTCTCTGCGCAGCCGCTTGCGAAGGGCGGGAAGGAGTCGTTAAAGTCCTACTAGAGTGGAATGATGTCAACCCCAACACTCCGAATGAATATGGCCAAACGCCTCTTTGTGAAGCTGCCTACCAAGGACATGAAGGAATCATCAAGATGCTGCTGGAACGGAACGATGCGAACCCCAACATCACAAATAAATATGGCCAAACACCACTCTACATAGCCGTCTTTAAGGGACATAAGGGAGTGGTGAAGACGCTGCTGGAGCAGAACGATGTCAACCCCAACACTCCGGATAAATATGGCCAAACACCACTTTTCAAAGCCGCCTATGACGGACGTGAGGGAATCATTAAGATGCTGTTGGAGCGGAACGATGTCAACCCCAATACTGCGAACCAACATGGTGCGACACCACTCTACATAGCTGCCTGTTATGGGCGCGAGAGAGTCGTGAAAATACTGCTGCGGCGAGACGATGCCAACTCCAACACTAGGGATGAACATGGCCAAACACCACTCCTCGTCGCCACCCGGAACGGGCGTGAGGGAGTTGTGAAGATGTTGCTAGAGCGGAGCGATGTCAACCCCAACACTCCGAATAAATATGGCCAAACGCCTCTTTGCACAGCCGCCTGTGAAGGACGTGAAATAATCGTTAAGATGCTGCTGGGGCGGAATGATGTCAACCCCAACGCTGCGAACCAAGATGGCCAAACACCACTCTACATAGCCGCCTTTAAGGGACATGAGGAAGCCGTAAAGACACTGCTAGAACGAGTGGATGTCAACCCCAACACTGCGAATGATGGTGGACAAACGCCTCTTTTTAGAGCCGCCCACCGAGGTCACAGAGGAGTCGTGAAGATGCTGCTGCAGCGAGACGATGTCAACCCTAACATTATGGATGAACATGGCCAAACACCGCTCCTTGTAGCGGCCCGGAAAAGATATGAAGGGGTCGTGGAGACGCTACTAGAGCGAGCGAATGTTGATCCCAACGCTGCGAATAAATATAGCCAAACACCCCTTTCCGAAGCTGCCTGCGAGGGACATGTGGGAGTCGTTAAGTTGCTGCTACGGCAAGACTATGTCAACCTTAACACTGTGGATGAACGTGGCCAAACACCACTCCTCATAGCCGCCCGGCAAGGACTTGAGGGAGTCGTGAAGATGCTACTAGAGCGAATGGATGTCAACTCCGATATGGCAGATCTCGCTGGTCAAACAGCTCTTTCGCACGCCCAAAAGCGCGGACATGATGCTATTGTAAAATTACTATCCGAACATAGAAGTTCCATTTCCTCGTTAGATGGCATTGGGTTTGCAGCGGCGCCCCGCTCATCCGGCCCGGCCGATCTAGATCAGCAGCCCTTCAAAAGGATCCGCAGGTTTTGATACTTAAAGCCAAAGCTCAGCACATCTCCCGATCCCTCAAATTTCCAATTGACCAGCCGCAGGCTGGCACCTATTCAGCCCTTCGACAATCCTACCACGCATCCTCCACCTCCCTGCTCCCTTTATTAGTTTTATAATATCATCCCATTTCTTTTCCCATTTTTTCTGGTTTCCTCTCCTTTTGGTTTGTTTGCAACTCCCTCATCTCCTCACAAACGTGGCTGGACAATTTCCCATGGGCTTTAATCGTCCGCAGTGTGCTGTGGGAGTGACTAGGAATGAATTAGCATCAGTTATTTCCTTGATTTGCGTAGCGATCAAACTTGACTGCGATAACCTTAGCACTGTGCCATACTCTCTTTCTCCCGAATCTCTTTTTATAAACGCTATCTTTCCTCACTTCTTGCTTCAAATCATATATCCTCTTTAGTATTACAGTACCCATCCTGCTAAATACATTGCGACCACCTCCCCTCCCCCTGTGCCAGCCTCGTTTAACTCCAAGCAAGGTCACGCCCGCACTTCGGGCGCTCAATTGATGTGTAATCTAGACCTTCCGTCCCGCTAAATGCCATAACACTAGTTATGGTATTATGCTCGGTCTATCCGATGAAACAAACAGGAGAAAGACACTCACTTCCTACTCTGTTGCGGGCGGACCAGCCGTACATCCGGACCGTTGTTCATGTTAGGAGATGCAATCATTTCCCTACAGGTAGATCGATAGAATAGCATGGATATGGATATCGTGGTTGTTGATCGATTGATGACATCGATTTGCCTTAAGCGAAATCTATCACCCCAAGGGTGTTTTTATTCTCATATTCTGCGTGACCAACAATGAAAACCCTACAGACAGTTCACAGGTATTCGCAGGCCACCTGGGCATCTACGATACAAGTTATGGAGTCTAATTTAAAATTCCCAATAACCGGGTGGCTTTACCTGGGCAGCTGGCGGCTTTGGCTGGGTTGCTTCAGGATTTAACCTGGAGCCTGTCTGGCCACCGGCTGGATTATATTTAGTCTCAAACCATCAGAATCTGATATAGAAATATTGAGCAAGTACCGACAGAGCCATGGAGGCATACTAGACCAATGCTATTTGTGCTTTTGGCTGGATATCAGAGGCCTGTTAGTATTATAGGAAATACAAATCCCACATACGGGTGAGAAGCTCGTATGATACGATAATTAAAAAAAAGTATGAACACTCTTAAGCCTCAAGTTTATACCATATATATGACTAGAAACTCCCATACCACGCTTGAAAATAAAATAAAAGGGGAACTTGAACGAACACATGAATTGAGTATGGACCTCAAAAACGTGCCCTAACGATCTATAGCCCCTTACCCTCATATGGAGATGAGAGGATACAAGGGGCTTGGTATGATACAGGTTTGGAAATTTTTGGGTATAATAATAATATGATAATATTATTATCATTCATACGTAACTGTTGTGTGATGATGGTCAGTAATAATGCCTGTGTAGGTGACTGTTGTTGATAGAGTTGGTGGGAGAGAAATTTTTTTGGAGGGTTTCCCCCCGCAGACCACTCAAAGAGAAACCACATCCTTCTAGACGAGAAGGAGGAACCCGAACACGACGAGAATAGATCGCTCTTTCATTGTTTCTTCTTTTGTTCTTCCTTGCGCAAGCCCTCACGAATAGCTACGAACTGCGGCCTATATGCACCTACTGTGTACGTTCGACTAAAAAGCAAACTCGAATTACTCGCTATTCCTTTTAGAGGCCGGCCACCTGCTCCTCCATCGGTTTCCGGGTGGATACTCGTTCTTTCAGTGCCGCGAAGATGGTTCTAGAGGTGGCGGGCGCTAGTCCCTACGCGGGGAACGGCTTAACACCGCTTTCCTGGGCTGCAAAAGGTGGGCATGAAGCCGTCGTTAAGATGCTCCTAGAGCGAGGGGATGTCAACCCCAACACTGCTGATAAGGATGGCCGAACATCACTCTACATCGCCGCTTGCGAGGGACATGATGGGGTTGTGGAGATGCTGCTGGAGCGAGGGGATATCAACCCCAATATTGCCAATAGAAACGGCCAAACGGCACTCCTTAGAGCGATCATCGAAGGACACGAAGGAGTCGTAGAGATTCTGCTGGAGCGAGCGGACGTCAACCCAAATACTACCGATAATAACAACCAAGCACCACTCCGCGAAGCTCTCTGGATGGAACATGAAGGAGTCCTGCAGATGCTGCTGGAACGAAGGGACCTCAATCCCAATATTATCAATGAATATGGAGAAACACTACTCTACATAGCCGCCTGCGAGGGATATGAAGAAGTGGTAGAGATGCTGTTGGAACGAGTGGACGTCAATCCCAATATTGCCAATGAATATGGCGAAACACCACTCTTCATAGCAGCCAAGTACGGACACGAAGGAGTCGTAAAGATGCTGCTAGAACGAGCAGACGTCAACCCCAACACGCCAGACCCCGCCGGCGAAACTGCGCTGTCTCAAGCTCTCAATCGCGGACACGAAGCCGTTGCGGAATTACTATCAGAACGTAGGGATTTCATTCACCCACTAGATGGGGATGAACATCCAACATTTTCCTCACCCGAGCCGTCCGATCCAGATCAGCGTGCCTCAAAGAGGATAAGAAGGTTTTGATGCTCAAGGCCAAGGCTCAGAAGACCCCCTATTCCTCGAACCTCCATCTAGCCAAACCCCAGATCAGCGGCTACTAGCCTTTAACACTCCTATCACGCAACCTCGACCTACCTGCCCCCATCCGTTGCTTTATCTTACAATATTACCCACATTCGGCGCCGTCATCATACCCGAAAAGCTGGAGATGATTTTCCCAGACTCTAATCGCGTGCCCTGTCCTGGGAGAGTGGCTGTGGATGAGTTAGAGCATGCGGTTTCACCGGTTTACGCACCCAGCAAATTTAACCACCAAAGCATGGCCATTGTATCCATCATAACTTTTTCCCTTCGCCCCTTTCTTTCTATAGACTCTTTTTCTTTACCGCCCGCTCTGGGACATCTTTACTCATATTTTTCCTGTCAAACCAAAGGCTTTCTTTTCTATTTTTTTTCATCATCACAGAACAGAAGCCCCCCCTTCCTCGCGGCCGTTCAGTTAGAAGCCGAGAAACAATCCCGGTTGACAGAAACAGTATCTGTAATTCCTAAATCTATCATACCAGCAACCGTGGGAATCTAAGGTTACATACCTCCCTTTTTCTATCTTTCTATCTTTCTATCATGCCTGAAAGTATTACTACATACTGTACCTTATCCGCTACCCGCATAACTAAACTCTAAGCAATGCCATCCAGCAGGTTCAATTAATGCGCAATAAAAACCCTCTTCTTTTACAAGTCAAATTTTGTAATTTCAGTAGTGACATTGCACTCGGCCGCCCAAGCAATGGGAATAAAAATAAAAATACAAGAGACCCAATCTTTCTATGCACTCATAGATCCTAGTTCCAGGAACTTATGAAGATCAAGAGTAGGGGGTCATTTCCCTTTTTCTCTCAATGGCCCCATACTTTATCTTATTCGCATGATCTCCACTTTCTTCTTTATACTTTAACAAGGTCTATTGCCCAGATACTGTACTGCACTCCATATGCAGCCCAAAGCTACATATAAGAACTACATGTAACACAAACAACCATGCCATCTAAAGACCCGCCAAAAATCGCTAAATACTTTACCATAACAAAGTAAAACCTCTCCCTTCTGAAATGTCGAGCTAACTGCTTTCCTCCCATTAAGCATTCCCGGAACTTCCTCCGCCTATACCGTATTAACTGGGATAAGAGCACCATGTGCAGTTCTATGTCCCTTGAGTTACCCCCTCCCCCTCCCCCCGGTAAAGTCTAGCTTTTTTTCACTTTATTTTGCCGTGTTTTTCCAACTCTTTCCAAGGTAAACTTAGGAAATTATTGACTACATATAACATAGTTCTCCTATTCAATCTAATACGGTAGCTGCGCCTACACCAAGGGGCAACCTTAAAGCGCCAAGATAGTACCTGCATTCGCAATAACATATCCCTTGGTGGGCGAGATAGTATAACGCTATGACCATGAGCATAGTTCTGACATGAACAATACGGTAGGAGAGGTGCCCCCGCCATTGCCGAAATGGGTCTACCCAGCAAGGTAATATCTGGCTTCTATGGCATGCAACCCAGGGTGTCACCGGAAACGTTATTCCAGCTCAGGGCTTGATAGCGGTGTTGATGCTCTCATTCATACCGAGAACTCGGAAGTACCGTAGTTGTAGATGTGGCTAGTATCAAAGCGGGGGGAGAGCGCAGGTGCAAATCCGGATTTCCAGCGGCCCGGATTTTTGGTGCCACCAACTATCACTTTGATGCAAGGATTATATAAAACTGTACCGTACAGTACCCGGAGCTCTAGAGTTCATTTCCGCCGCCGGCACCTATTCAAAAAATTTCTTTCAATAATCTCTATTTCTATATTCCATATTAATATGGAGTTCAAAACCATTAGATCCGGAATTGTTGGGCATGTGCTGATAGGATCATGGAGGCATATCGTAACAATGTTATTTCGAGTGACCTATCCATCAGAAATGTGTTAGTAAGAAATACAAAGCCAACAGGTGAGTCAACATATACAATAACTATACAAATCACCTGAGCCCTTTTGAGCATGATGTTTATACCGTATGACTGGAAAGTCTCATGCTATGATACATTATGATACTCCGGGAAAATATATATTTAAGGATCGGGATTTGAACAAAGACAGGAATTGAATGTGAGACCTTTAAAATATTTCTTCCGAATTAATAAGCCTTCCCCATTCGAAGAGAGGCGTTGCTGCAGGAGTAGCCGGCCCGATATAAGTTTGAAATTCTTTGCCCACAATTGCGGTTAACAGTCCATACGTGTTGTTTAGGTGACTGCTTTTGGGAGAGTTTGTGGGGGGAAGTTAAATAGGAGCGACAGAGAAGACGAGAACGACAACAACATCCTTCTAGACGAGAAAGGAAGAACCCGACAGGGCGAGAATCTATTTGTTCTTTGTGGGAGCCCCCTCAGCCGCTACCGCCTGTACTTGTACTTTCCTGTTTTCCTATTGTGAACGTTCGGCGAAAAAGCAAATACTAACCACTATGTGACCAGTTCAAAACACCACTCGTCTGCTCACCTCGCTGTTCCTTTTAGAGGCCGGAAATTGGTTCTTTTATTGCTGCTTGGGTGAATATTCGTTCCTTCGGTTCCGTGAAGATGGCATCAAAGCGAGCCGGCGTTAGTCCCTACACGGGGAACGGCTTAACACCGCTTTACTGGGCCTCAAAGGGTGGGCATGAAGCAGTCGTTAAGATGCTTCTAGAGCGAGGCGATACCAACCCCAGCACTACTGATCAAGATGGCCGAACACCACTCATGATAGCCGCCTTCCAGGGACATGAAGGAGTTGTGAAGGTTCTGCTAGAGCGAGGCGATGTCAATCCAAACACTAAGGATGTATCTGAGCAAACACCGCTCCACATAGCCGCCTGCAAGGGACATGAAGGGGTTGTGAAGATGCTGCTGGAGCGGAACGATGTCAACCCTAACATTGCGGATTCATCTGGCGAAACGCCTCTCTTCATAGCCGCTAGGGAAGGACGTAATGCAGCCGTAGAGATGCTGCTAGGACGAGCGGATGTCAACCCCGATATAGCCAATCTCGCTAGTGAAACTCCACTTTCGCAAGCTCTGGATCGTGGACATCATGCAATTGTGAAATTACTATCCGCACATAGGAATCCAATTCCCCCTTTAGATGGCAACGTATTTACAACAATTTCCTCACCCGAGTCGTCCAATCCAGATCAGCGGCCCTCCAAAAGATTCCGCAGATTTTGACGTTCAAAGCCAAACTTCAGCACATCTCCCTACTCCTCAAAATTTCACTTGGTCAGCCTCAGACTGGGGGGTACTTAGCACCCTAACACTCCTACCATGCGACCTCTGCCTCCTTTCCCCGTCTGTTGCTGTTTTACAATATTACTAGCATTTCTATTACTTTTCCCCCCTCTTTCCGATCTGTACTCCTTCTATCCTAATGGCGGCCTTACCATCCCACCCGAAAGATAGGGGACAATTTTTCTCATCGACTTCAATCGTATCCCGTGTGCGGGGAGAGTAGCCGGGGATGTATTAGAGAGGGCGGTTCCGTTGACTTACGCAGTCATCAAATTTGTCCATAATTGCATTGCCGTTGCGTATATAATGAATTTTCTCTCTCTACCATTTTTTCTACAAATAGTTCTTCCTCACAATTGGCTTCAAGACATCCGTTACTCATTTTTTCTGTCAAATTAGAGGCTTTTCTTCTTTAGCACCACTGAATAGAAGCCCCCCTTCCTCATGGCCCTCGGTGGGAAGAGGGGAAACAATCTCTGTGATAAGCATCTGTATTATACCAGCAGCGGCAGGAATTGGAGCTCACCTACTCTCCTTTTCCTACATTCCCATCATGATATCATTCCTAAAAGTACTGATACATTATCGTCCTTATCTTCTTACACCCTGCCGGCATCACTAAACTTCAAGTAATGTCACCTGGCGGGTCCAATTAACTCATAATCAGACCTTCTTTACAAAGTAAAATTTAATTTCAGTAGGGCGCCGCAAGCACTGTAAACTCGGCCGCTCACGCAAAAAAAAAAGGGGGGGGGAGAGGCAGGAGGTCCAACCATTCCTCTAAACCAATAGAATCTGGCTCCCGGAATTTGTGTAAATCTCTAGCAGGAGACCATCTTCCTTTTTGTTTCCTTTCTAACCTGATAATTTATCTTGTCAATGACAAGATCTTCACTTTTTTCGTTTTGTGATACCTTAACGTAGCATTATTGCCCTGATTCTCTACTACACCTCATACACAGCACTCCGCCCTCATGTATGAGCTAAGTTAGCCTAAAGCTACACATAAGAACTACGTTTCACACAGATTATCACTCGATCTAAAGACCCGCCAAAAAGTGTTAAAACCTCTCCTTTCTGAAAGGCCAAGATAAGGGCCTGCTTAGCAATAATGAAGGAAGCGGTGGCCGTTTGATTATGAAACAATTTGACCTATACTAGTAGAAATAATCTTCGCGAACAATCAACCATTTATTGCCCCATGAAAACCTCTCACTCGAATATTGCAAAAATCCCACCACATGGCAACCACTTTGTTGCCACTGTTTTGAAATGGGAAGCTTGATACCTGTTGCCAAAGGGGTGTTCTATTTACACCTTTTTGAAACGGAAGGAAACGGTCATTGTATAGGCCAACGGAACGGAACCGTCCTATCCAGACGGGCCTTACTGTCTCCTATTTCCCCCTGCGAGCATTCCCAGAACTTCCTCTGCCTGTATCATATTAACTACAATAAGGGAACCATGTACAGTACTACGTCGCTAGAGTTGCCCCCTCCTGTAAGGTCTGGCTTTTTTTTTGGCATCCCCATTTTGCTGTGTTCTTTGCCCCTTTTCCAAGGTAGGAAATTCTTGACTGCATACCACATTGTTCTCTTATCCAATCTAATACGGTAGCTGCCCCTACAGCAAGGGGCAGCCTTAAAGCGCCAAGATAGTACCTGCATTCGCGATAACATATCCCTTGGTGGACGAGATAGTATAACGCTATGACCATGAGCATAGAGCTGACATGAACAATAGGAGAGGTACCCCTGTCATTGCCGAAATGGGTCCACACAACAAGGGTATATCTAGATTCTATGGCATACAAACCCGTCACTAGTGTCACCGGAAATGTTCAACGTGACTTATTCCGGCTCAGGGCTTGATAGTGGTGGGTGATGATAGGGTTTGTGTTGGTGACTGCCGTCGAGGAAGTTTGTGGAGGGGGGGGTTTTCAGAGGGATATTTTCCTCCACAGATCTCTTAAATAGAATCGACAGAGAAGACAAGAACGACAACAACATCCTTCTAGACGAGAAAGGGAATACCTAAATAAGTCGAGTATCGATTTTGTTCTTTCTTGTGGGAGCCCCCTCAGCCATTACCGCCTGTGCTTGTACTTCCTATTGTGAACGTTCGGCGAAAAAGCAAACACTAATTACTATTTGACCAGTTAAAAATACCACTCGTCCACTCACCTCGCTAAATCTTCTAGAGGCCGGAAATTGGTTCCTTCATTGCTGGCCAGGCGGATATTTGTTCTTTCAGTACTGTGAAGATGGTATCAGAGGGAGCGGACGTTAGTCCCTACACGGGGAACGGCTTAACACCGCTTTACTGGGCTGCAAAGGGTGGGCATGAGGAAGTCGTTAAGATGCTTCTAGAGCGAGGCGATACCAACCCCAGCATTGCTGGTGAAGGTGGCCGAACACCACTCATGACAGCCGCCTGCGAGGGACATGAAGGAGTTGTGAAGATTCTGCTGGAGCGAGGCGATGTCAATCTACACACTAAGGATGAATTTGGGCAAACACCGCTCCACATAGCCGCCTGCGAGGGACATGAAGGGGTTGTGAAGATACTGCTGGAGCAATCGGATATCAACCCAAACACTAAGGATGAATATGAGCAAACACCGCTCCACATAGCCGCCTGGGATGGGCATGAAGGAGTCGTGAAGGCTCTACTAGAACGGGATGATGTCAATCCTAATATCCTAGACGGTTTTTCTGGCGAAACACCACTCTTGACAGCAGCCCATGATGGACACGAGGGCATCGTGAAGATGTTGCTGGAGCGGAACGATGTCAACCCGAATGCTACGGGTGAAAACGGTCGAACACCACTCTGTGGAGCCGCATTCGAAGGACGCGAGGGAGTCGTAAAGGTGTTACTGGATCGGGTGGATGTTAACCCTAACACTGCGAGTAAACATGACGGAACGCCACTCTTCATTGCCACCAGGGATGGACACGAGGGAATCCTGAAGATGCTGCTGGAGCGGAACGATATCAACCCCAACATTGCCAATGATCATGGCGAAACACCGCTCCTCATAGCGGCCGGGTGGATAAACAAAGAAACCGTCATAAACGAAGAAACCGTCAAGATACTGCTAGAACGTGGGGATGTCAACCCTAACATTGCGAATAACTTTGGCAGAACGCCACTCTCTGAAGCCGCATCGCAGGGACATAAAGGAGTCGTGAAGATGCTACTAGCGCGAGAGGATGTCAATCCCAATATTGCAGATGATCATGGCGACACACCACTCTTCAGAGCCGCCCAGTGGTGGTGGTGCGAAGGTGCCGTGAAGATGCTGCTAGAACGTGGGGATGTCAACCCCAACATTGCGAATTCATCCGGCCAAACGCCCCTCTTCATAGCTGCTCGTAGAGGGCATAATAAAGTTGTGAAGATGCTGCTCGAGCGGGACGATATCAACCCTAACATTGCGGATTCATCTGGCCAAACACCCATCTTCATAGCCGCTAGAAAAGGACATAAGGCAGCCGTAAAGAGGATGCTGGGGCGAGCGGATGTCGACTCCGATGTGGCAAATCTCGCTGGTGAAACTCCGCTCTCGCAAGCTCTAAAGCGTGGACATCATGCAATCGTGAAATTACTATCCGCACATAGAAATCCAATTCCCCGTTTAGATGGCAATAGATCTACAAAAGTTTCCTCATCTAGGTTCTCCAATCCAGATCAGCGGCCCTCCGAAATATTCCGCAGATCTTGATGTTCAAAGCCAAACTTCAGCACATCTCCCTACTCCTCAAATTTTCACTTGGCCAACCTTAGACTGGGGCACTTAGCACCCTAGCACTCCTACCATGCTACCTCCACATCCTTGCCACGTCCGTTGCCGTCTTGCAATATTACAAGCATTTCTTTCACTTTTTCCCCCTCCTCCCGATCTCTGCTCTTTCTATCCTAATTGCGGTCTTACTATCCCTCCCGAAGAGTGGAGGACAACTTTTCATCGACTTTAACCATATCCCATGCGCGGGCAGAGTGGCCGGGGATCACTTAGAGCAGGCGCTTCTGTTGACTTACGCAATCATCCAATTTGTCCATAATGTCCTTGCCGTTGCGTGTAAAATGATTTTTCTCTCTCCGTCTCATTTTTTCTTCAAACCTTTCCTCCTTACAGCTAGCTTCAAGACATCCGTTACTCATTTTTCCTATCAAACTAGAGACTTTTTCTTTTAGCATCACAGAATGGAAGCCCCCCCTTCCCCACGGCCTCTCGGTGGAAGCAGGAGAAACAATCACCGTGATTCTTAAACATCTGTATTATACCAGCAGCTGCCAGAATTTGAGCTTACCTAGTCTCCTTTTCCTATATTTCTACCATGATACCATTTCTAAAACTACTGTTCCATTGTCACCCTCATCCTCTTATACGCTGCCGGCATCACTAAACTTCAAGTAATGTTACCTGGCGGGTCCAATTAACTCATAATCAAGACCCATTTTTCCAAGTACAATTTAATTTCAGTGGGGCACCGCAAGCACTGTACACTCCGCTGCTCACGAAAAAAGGGAGGGGCAAGAGGTCCAATCATTTCTCTAAACCCACAGATCCTAGTTTATATAAATCTCTAGCAGTCATCTTCCTTTTTGTTTCCTTCCTAACCTGATACTGTATCTAGTCAATGACAGGATCTTCATCTTTTTATTTTTATTTTAACACTGTCCTGGTATTATCGCCCTGATCTTGTATCACACTCCATCTGTAGCTCCTCCTCCCACCCCATGGGTAAGCTAAGCTAGCCTAAAGATACACATAGGAACTTTATTTTACACAGACTATCACTCAATCTATAGACTTGTCAAAAAGTGTTAAAAGCTTGCTGAAAACAAAGTAAAAAAATTTGTTTTTCAGAAAAAGGTTCTGATAACCATTTCCCCCCAATTCGCTTCCGAGCATCCCCTAAACACCCTCCACCTCTAGCTAGCCCCTCTACATATAGGGCACAACTTCAAGTTAGGATAGTACCAGCATTACCCAAAAGCCTAAGCTTTGGTAGATAAAGTAGGATCAAACCAGTGTTCTCAACGGGACAGTCCGTCCGTCCTGAAGGCGGACGGCCGTGGACGGTGTTAAGCGGTCCCGTCCCGTCTTTTTCGAAACTTGCCCGGCGCCCCGGCTCAAAGGACTATGCCCCCGCCGTCCCCCGTGAAAAATGTTTCATGTTTGGCTAGGAAATGTTTCATCATTTCTCGGGAACCAACCCGAATTAGTAAGCAATCCCCGACGGGATTGCTTACATCATCCCATATTCCCAACATCCCGAATGTCCAGCAATATGGAGACCTCAAGTTGGGTATGCGATTATGTATGTCTCACAGGCGTGTTTTAATGCATGAAGCATAGCTTTACAAGGTTGACCACTAAAGCAGAGCAGAAAATGAATGTAAAACGAAAGAATAAAAGTAGAGATCAATTTCAGGCAACAGAGGAAGAACGAAGACCAAGTGAATAGAACTCCTGTTCCTTCAAGGTGCTTTCCATCCGATTCACGTCAGATTTAATCCCACCATAGACAATATTGAGGGTTCTGCTTGATGTCCTTCCCTTGTCCTATATCATGGGAAAGGTTCTACGCCAATTTATCTCCACCAGATAGCACTCGCTTTCTCTAGATATTATCAGTGTAATGAATTTCTGTATCTGCTCGGGGAGGGTGTAAGGAAATGCGGTCGATAGGATTCATACATAGTCCCCGGCAGTCCCCGGCAATCCCCCACGCTAATTTGTCTTACCTTGCAGGGCCCGCCGTCCTCCACAATGACCGCCGTCCTGAGGTTTCCAGGACGGGCGTTGACCGAATTTTGCCGTCCCGTCCCGTCCAGGGCTCTTGGCAGTCCCCCGCGGGGCACCACAGGGGCCCCGGACCGTTGAGAACACTGGATCAAACTAACCATAAACATACAGCTGCTACCATCTGGGTTCCAAGTCTATAGTATATAACCTATGATTAGTGTGATTAGAAACATCATTCTAGATCAAAGCTTAGTATTAGTAAGTGTTGGTACTCCCACTCATACTAGGAACTTAGAAGTAATTCTCTAGATATAACTATGTACTAGTAGAATAGATACTAAAGTGAACTTGAAGGGAGAGCCACAGTACAAGTCCAGATTTCTGAGACCCAGATTTTCACTTCTTTTAGCATGTCTTTAGCAGTACTTACAGCTCATAATGATGGCATTGTTCAAGAAATCTGTAAAACTATATCAATAAAGCTACGGTTCAACTCTGCGATTGATACTTGTTTGACTTTTTTTTTTAATAATCTTTCTTTCCAAACTTCATAATATGGAGTTCCGAATCATTAGATCTGGAAATATTGGGAATGTACTTACAGGATCACAGACACATATTATAACAATGCTACCTACACTTCAGCTGCGCAGGAGAAAAGCGTTAGTAAGAAATACAAATCCAACAGGCAGGCGAACATCTACAATAACAAAGCAAGCCATTTCAACACTTTTGAACCTCAGGTTTATACTGTAGATACGATCAGAAACCCTTCTACTATACCCGAAAAAATACACAACAGAAAGCTTGCTCAAAGACAGGAGTTAAACATTGGACCTTCCAAATATTTTTCCGTATATAAACCTTAACCCTCACAAATAGAAGCCCTACACGACCAACGTGCCCGGTACAGGTTTGAAATCCTTTGCCCTGTAGTTGCAGTTAGCAGTCCTCTGGTTTGTATGGGCCACTACCTTTGTGAGAGTTTGTGGGGGGACGGTTTTCCCCCACAAATCTCTCTATAAAAAAAAAGACAGACGAGACGAGAACGACAACAGCACCCTTCTGGACAAGAAAGGAAGAACCCAAAAACGACGAGAATCATTTGTTTTTCTTGTTCTTTCTTCTTTTTTTCTCTCCCACTGGAAGCCTGTGAACCTCTACCAACTTGTGCCTATACGTTCCTACTGTGAACGTTCGACACAAAAAACAAACACGAATTATTGTTTTGACCGTTTACCACACTATTGGTTGGCTTACCTCTCTCTTCCCTCTACCTACCATATATTGGTTCTTCCATTGGTCCCTCAGCTAATATTTTTTCTTCCAGTATAGTGAAGATGGTGCTAGAGCAAGCGGAGGCTAGTCCCCAGAGGAAGAACGGCTTAACGCCGCTTTCCTGGGCTGCAAAGGGTGGGCACGAGAAAGTCGTTAAGATGCTGCTAGAGCGGGACGATGTCAACGCCAGCATTGCCGATGAAGAGGGGCGAACACCAATATTCGTGGCAGCAGGGGCCGGACACGAAGGAGTCGTGAAGCTGCTACTGAAGCGAAGGGATGTCAACCCCAACGCTACGAATGAGTATGGTGAAACACCTCTCTACATAGCCGCCTGGATGGGGCATGTAGGAGTTGTGAAGGTGCTACTAGAACGGAACGATATCAATCCCGATTCTGTAGATGATCTTACTAGTGAAACACCACTCTTCAGAGCAGCCTGGGAAGGACACGAGGAAATCGTGAGGATGCTGGTAGAGCGGAACGATGTCAACCCCAACACTGCGGATGAGCATGGTCAAACCCCGCTCTTCGGAGCCGCTCGTGAGGGACATATAGGAATCGCAAAGATGTTATTAGAGCGAGAGGACATTAACCCTAATTCAGCTGATAACTATGGCCGGACACCACTCTACATAGCCGCTGGGGGTGATAATGAAGAAGTGGTGGAGTCACTGCTGGTGCGACCGGATGTTAACCCGAACACTCAGAATGAATACGGCGAAACGCCACTCTCCATAGCCGCATGGGAGGGGCATGAAGGAGTTGCGAGAATGTTACTAGAACGGAAAGATATCAATCCCAATACTGCAGATGATCTTGGTTCCGAAACACCACTCTTCATAGCTTCCCGGGAGGGACACGAGGGAATCGTCAAGATGCTGCTGGAGAGAAGCGATGTCAACCCCAACACCGCGGATCAATACAGTCAAACACCACTCTTCATAGCCGCGCGTGAGGGACATGCAGGAGTTGTAAAGATGCTACTGGAACGCGCGGATGTTAACACTGATACCGCAAATATACACGGCGAAACACCACTTTTCGAAGCCGCTGAGGAGGGACATGAGGGAGTGGTGAAGATGCTACTAGAACGCAACGATGTCAACCCTAACATTGTCGATTCAGTTGGCCAAACCCCACTTCTCATAGCTACCCAAAGAGGGCGTGAAGGAGTCGTTAAGATGCTCGTGGAGCGGGACGATGTCAACCCTAACATTGCGGATTCATCTGGCAAAACACCACTCTTCATAGCCGCCAGGCAAGGAAGTACGGCAGCCGTGAAGAGGCTACTAGGACGAATAGATGTCAACACCCATCTAGCAGATAATGACGGCGAAACCGCACTTTCGCAAGCACTGAACCGTGGACACGACGCAATTGTGAAATTACTATCCGCACATGGAAATTTCGTTCCCGCATTAGACGACGATGAACTTGCAACACCTTCCTCACCCGAATCGTCCGATCCAAATCAGCGCCCCTCTAAAAGGTCCCGCAGGTTTTGATATCCAAGGCCGAAGCTCAGCACCTCTCCCTACCCCTCGAACTTTCATCTGGTAAATCCAGACTGGCGGCTACTTTGCCCTTTAACACTCCTACCATGCGACCTCCACCACCTTGCTGTCTTTTTTTTGTCTTGCAATATCATCAACCTTTTTTTCCATTCCCCCCCCCTTGTTTCAATCTGTTCTCCTTCTAGTCTATTTGCAGCCCCGGCATCCCCCCGAAAAGCGCGAGGGACAACTTTCCATGGACTCTAATTGTGCTTCGTGTGCGAGGAGTGTAGCAGGGGATTAATTAGGGCATGTTATTTCATTAGTCTACGTAATCAAATTTGATTATGATAGCATCACAGTTATATCATAACTTCTTTATCTTCACCCCCCTTTTCTATGAACTGTTTTTCCTCACCCCTTGCTCTAGGCCATCAATTATTCATATTTTTCCTATTAACCCAGCCGCTTTCTTACCCCTCCTTTTTTTATCATCATGGAATAGAAGCCCAACAGTTCCTGGCGGTCTTCAGGTGGGAAGACGGGAAACAATCCTGGTCGACGAAACCAGTGTCTGTAATTCATAAAAATATGTATATCACGCCAGCATCGGTCTGAAGCCGAACTTACTTTCTTTCATTTCCCTATTTTTCTATCATAAAACCATACCCCCAAAGTACTACTGCATATCTTAGCATCCTCACCTCTTCCTCCGCTACTAGCATATTTAAACTCGGAATAATATCACTTAGGATTCAAATAATGCATAACAAGGCCTCCTATTTTTTCAACCACTATAATTCCGCTAGGGGCAGTGCACTGGATCGCCCCGCAAAAAAAAAAAGAAACATGGAGATCCAATCATTTCCCTGTACCCATTGGTTCCTGTTCCCCCAATTTACGCAGCAGCGGCTCTTTCTTCCTTCTTTCCCTCCCTTGTCCGATACTTTATCTGGTTCATAACACAATTTTCTCTCCCCCCTTATTTTTTGTTTTTAACACAGCACTATTGCCTCTATACTATACTGTGCTGTGCACGTTACTATCCCGGCTTCATGAGCAAGCTAAAAACCCCTACAACCATACAAACTATGTTACACAGACTATCACTCGACCTAAAAACCGTGCAATAAATATTAAAATCTTCACCAAGTTGCAGTCGGAGTGACCTGCGAAAGAAGCTCTCCAGCGGTCACGGAGGTAGGAGTGGTTGTAGACAGCTCTCAGTTGTAGGACGCATTGATGAGGACATCACGGTATTCCTGTTTGGTTGGTTGGCGTAATTTCCCTAGGGGAAGAGGCGGTGAGAGCACCTTCTATCATCGCTCATTTCGGTGGAAAGTCTAACATGACAAACCCAGACGTTCTTGACAACTTGACTACCGCCGGCGCCCCAAGTGGGTTGGAGAGCAAGAGAGAAAAGAAGTTTACTCCGGAGGTTTCTAGGTGGCTCGCACAGTTCTTCTCTCTAAGCGAACAGTGAATTAAGCTCTACTAGAGCCCGCCACCACCGTCGCTAACACTCAAAGCTATTACACATCAGTTATCGAAAGGAAAAATGGCGTGTAAGGTATGGCATATTACTAAACCAACTTCTAAATAGGTATCCAAAAAAGCTCATCCAGCTTCAGAAAAAATGAAAAATCGTGAGAAAACCGCGGCGCCTCCATCCAGAGTCACAAGCAGAGTTTCTCCGCCCGGAACGCAAGCCGGGGGTACAGGCCCCTCTCGCCCAATTTCTTACAATAGCCCTCGGACTCGGCGATCCTATCCCTCCTCCTTCCTCTCCTACAACACCCCTAAGCAACCTTCTCCTAGTACCCGGGATCTTGGGTGTCAAGCGTCGGCCATACACCCAGCCCGCGGGGAATCTATATATCATCTTTTGCCCACTTACTTTGAAGCACATATTACAGAAAAACAGCAACCTCACCAATTATTACGCGTGTCTTCTTTCTCAGGAACGCCCCCTCATCCCCAAATAAGGATATTTCTCTATCAACTTCTATCATCGAAATGTTTGAGTAGTCCACGAGAGCACAGCCATCCTCTTGCACATACTACAAACCAGGTCTAGACAAACGACAAACTTAGAATGTGGAGGAATTTGGAGGAACACCCCACGGATAAATTGAACACATGTGTGCTCACCACCAACAAACTCATTATTATTTTTCTTCCGGGAGCTCTACCCGGTTCGGACTGCAGCTCCTGAAGCAAACCACTCCCTCGCAATCTTCAAAAACGGTGGAGACATTTCTTTAATTCCAAAAATTTGCTCGGGAGGCAAGTCGGCCTATGGAAGCAACAGTATATCCCACACAAAATTAAGCTGTTCGCTTACCGACACCAAAGATTTGTGTTGAGAAGCAGTACCTTATGTTAAGGGATAGTAGCTCCGTGTCAGCTTCCTACTCACGATTGCGCACATAAGGGTGTAGGTGGATGCCGACATTCCGCACAATTCCCACGCCACCAAAGTGAGATATACCGCTTATCTCTCCTTAGTTATCCAGCCACTCAATAACAATCCTAGTCCGCAAGAAAAAACCATCACCCCCGAACAAGCAGATAGCTCTGGCTCCTCTCTTCGAGTGATTGTCTATGAACATGAGAACCCACCCCAATAAACACTAAGAGAACCGGGAATACAGAGTGAGCATCCGGAAATCAGCAAGGGTATATTGTGGGGGAGCTGTGTTTGGATCGCTCTGCCCCCGGAGCCCTACATATGCCAACCCCCGAAGACCCCCGGTAGCTCCAGCTCGCATGAATATCGAGCGGGCAGTTGCAGTCACACTCCCTGAAGACTCTCTCCTCTAGGTAAATTGCTACTTTTACACGTGGCATAAAATCAAGCCTCCCAGTTTCACCTCGTGCAGGTGTAGCCACCCGTGTTGTGCTAGGAATTTATACAGTACAGCGCAGCCACCCATCCAGTCTGCTCAACTCATACACAGAGTAGGCTCTTGGATTCCTCAATGGGCATCCAGAAGACACTATACTGACACCACGTTAATCTATGCTCTTAGGCACCCACAGTACCTCCAAGCCGTCGAACCGCCACTCGCAGAGCGAGACGAATGCACAACGAGCTACACTCCTCAACCCTCAAACCCCTTCCCCCAGTTTCCGTCTTCCAGTCGGCCTTAGTTCAACCAAGATCCCTATGGAAGGGAAGAAAAATGAAAACCCCATGATCACTACAAAGCCATTCACGAACGAGAGCTTACGCTCCCACCAAATATATCCATCTCCCCTCCCCAGGCACCAACCAGCAAACAAACCCAACTCTTTATAATAAGTCCACCCCAGTATCCAGGAATACTCTATTTACCCCTACCCCTTCCCCGCTCAAAAACCATAATAAACATGAACGAAAACGAGGGGTAAATCCAATATTAATTAATTAACATTTAATAGCGTACTCCTCCGGACCTTTGGCACGACACAACCTGTCAACTCCTCGGTGGGAAGATCTTCTGGGCGAATCTTTATTTCTTGAGCACGGGTAGCATACCCTGCCCCCCCCGTTACCACCAGGCGCTTTGTGAGCGTCTAAGTATTATATCCTTTTTTATTCCCTTTAAGAGGGCAGGGTGAAGGAGGGTGGGGAGAACCGGGTTCGTGCGTATGAGTAAGCGGGTGGGTATAAGTGAGCTGGGAGGATATATCATTTCCGGAGCGGCGGCCCGTACAGTACGCGCGTTTGTAGTTAAAAGCGTAGATGGAAACTGTAATAGATAGATCTTGGCGGAAGTTTTTTGCTCTATATTACGCAAGGTTGAAGATTGAGGCCTAAAGGAATGAAGTCAGGCCCGGAGGGAGTACGTAGTCGGTCTGATTCTAACTTCTCTAGCTCATCTAAAAAAAATTGTACTGGACTGGTATGGTACGGTATAGTTAAGTGAAACTTAGGCCTCCGGTACTAACTTATAGCTTTGATAAGGATAGTATCATAGAGGGCGTGATATAGGGGGAGGTAAAGAACAACACTTTCTCTATCGGTCCATATAGCAGTATAGAACAAGTGAGAGGTCGAAGCACCACAGCCCAAGAAACTTCACAGGACCGCTTCTCCCACCCCGGTTCCTTCGAGATGTTCCCCCCCCCCCCGCCCCGGTGCAAGTAAATTGCTCAAAGTTCCCCATTCCCGAAACAACTCCCGAAAATAGCAGTGGCGGCGAAACAAGAAGCCTTAATCTTCCTTGATTTACTTCACTTGCCTATTAAACAAAACAAAAACAGAAAATTACTTACTAGCACCCCCCACACACGCACGCACGCACTTCACATTCAAACTCTCAAACCGAAAATCACTCGCATTCTATCCAGAGACTCCCGGGAGATGAATATCAAAATTCTATGACGATCTAGGTGCACCTAGAGATCAGTATAATGAGGAGAATGGGATTGCGGAATAAGCCCGCTCACCTCCCGTCCCACAGAAAATGAGCCGAAATGGAGCTAGAGAAGAAAGAAGGAGGAAGGGGGCCACCGCAGACTTCGGGTGATTTGAAAAGTTCAATTATATCACGATGCTTTGGGGGTTACTCGTGAATCTAAGTTTCTACTGATATCTAGGCCCCCCCCATCCATTATATGAATGAAGTCTGGCCGGCCGGCCGGCTGCCGGGCATTGGGGTGTATCGAGCCATTCAGCAAATGCCCCCCCCCCCCCAAGTTCAGCGACGTCTACCGGATTAATTTAACATAACTCACCCCCAATCCGGGCGACACAGAAAACAAGAGACCAAAAGATACCAAAGGGGGCGACAATCGCCATATAATATCATTGGACTGACATCAAAATATGTCACTACGAAAATCTTCAACCTTCCCGAGGAGCGTTTCGCACAATCACCAGCCGCTCCATCTTCACCCAATGAGCAGCTGGATAATGCAATTCCTAAGGTCTGCTGGATTGGCTACCATACGGGTCCACTGCGAGAACCAAAAAAAGTGATGCGACTCAATCAAAATCAGCGAATGGCTAATGCACAGTAGAAAATAACAGATAGAAGAGCAGACCACCGATCATCACGGTGTCGGATGTTGGCCACGGCGAACTGACTAATGACCAAAGATTTACCAAGGCTTCTCTATCCATTGCCGAACCCTTCACCCGATAGACCCGGGACTGTCCGAGCACAGATTTTAAAAGTGCTATCATAAGCCAAGTGCTCCGAGTGATGGACTATCAAACTAACGATCCATGGCGAAGTGAAATACGCTAATATATCGAATTCTTGCCTTTACAAAGTCCTTACTCTTTTATCACAGTGAGTTAGTGTAACTGCCTTGCAATGGGAATCACTACAGCCTTCCCCTAGCGAGGCGGCACAGGACAGCACAAGGTTTCGGGTGGCCAAGCGTAGAGAAAGAGGGAGCCTTGGGAGAACCGAGCTCTGATTTCTCAGATTCGCGAAATTACCCATGTGGCAGCTATGTATTATAGGTATTGGAGCCTTCATGAGTCTCCAATGTCGACTCAAGTACCACACCAGTGGTAACATCCGGCTGAATCACGGCAAGGCTTGGTAGATTGATAGATCTTGAACAAGGTATATCAAACTGAGCCCTCTTTTTTCCTCACAGCGCTACTCACCCGGTGAGAGAGTGAGTGAGTGAGTGCGAAGTCTGGCCTTGTGAGACGGGACTCCCTGAGAATCCTGATCCTAAGTGAGACCGACTCGTCGTTATTAGACATGTGCTGATTGACCGCCAGTGGTAGAGTGGGCTCTCCAATATGATATCTTCGATAGTGGAATACAGTATGTGGTACAATACTGCAGGTGTGAGGGCGGGATAAACAAATTGGCCACGGCGCTAAGTAAACTACCTGGCAGCTGGGACAGCCGGGGGATGTTGCATAAGAAAAGCGAGGAGGAGCCTTGTCTGTTGTTGTGTTAGCTTATTGGCGGAATCCTGTGAAGAGGGAATGGATAAGACAGGCTACTGCGCGACAGTACGGCACGGTATGAACTCTCCTCGAGCATCAAAGAGCTATGGTAGCCAAACTCAACTCTCTCGGAACGTTCCGGTCTAGAATGGCCCTGTTGGCCTGGGGGCCTAAGTGAAGCCCCTCCCGTGCGCCAATCTATCGTGCTTGACGAGAAAAAAGCAGGGTCTCTCGCCCAGTCCGCACTCTCGCCCAATCTACCAACATATCACAAACCAACCAAATAAGCACCCGCATTACGGGAAAATACGACACTGCGCGTAGCATACGAGTACAAGTACAGTACGAGGTACGTACCGTACCTGACCCACAGCATGCGGTACGGTACGTACCTCCACTGCAGATGAGGCATACTACAGCGGGCCAGACCTCCGATTCCCCCCGTTTACGAATATAAAAGGCTTAACCAACCAACCAACCAGACACCGTACTGAGCAGCCCTTCCGAACCCACCATCAAAGCAACCGTAAGAGTGCTGTACTACCAGCCTCACTCATTCATCTCCGAGGACCTGCAGGTCATCCGTGGGCTTTCTGCAAGTCCAGGTAAGCTAAGCTAGAGCTCCAGCAAGCTCATGTTGGAATACCGCGCTTTCCTTTATTATTAGCACTTATCATCCATCTTCTTACTTCAATCCTATTACCAAGCTTCCTCGCCCATGAATCGTGATCTCCACCTCTGGCAACAGACAGACGGGATCTAAACAGGACCCGGGAGGGGGGGGGGATTCCGACCTTCCGGTTTTCGACCTGATTTCACCCGATTAGTCTAACTTAGGGTACGGCATCATACCCTTTCTTGAAAGTTCCCCACTCCACCCCACCCCACGGTTCATGCTCCCGATCCAATTCCACCCCCAGTCATTCACCCACTGTCAATGACCGGCGAAACAAGAAAGGGCTCACGGTAGGTAGTATAAACAAGATGGCACTTGACTTTGACCATGGCTACACACTTCCCCGTCCCTGGCCCTCCGGGGGAGAGGGAGGGAAAGGGGGAGGGGGGGTTGTAGAAAAGTGCGTTTTGGCGTCAAAAACTCCCAATAGCAATTCCCTCATGCTAGCCGACCCAGTCCACCGAAGCATACATATCCCACTTTTTTCTTCTTTCCTTTTTTTTTTTCTGCCCTTTTCTTGCTCGTGAATATTGGGAATCGGGAACTTGGGTAATCGGCTTTTTTACTATTGCTGGAAGCGCATTGCCTTGCGTTTCGTCGTAGCACAGGGCAGGGCAGGGCAAGGCAGGGCAGAACGGTAAGGTGGCGTACCGGTAATGTGTCCCGTTTGTAAAAACGAAATTCATAGCAGACCAAGTTTATCTACCGGTATCTAATCTGCTATCGATAAGGAATCGGATTAAGTGGGATAGGGTTGGAAGCAGGGAAGGAAGGGAGGGAGGGCTAAGCCCTCCCTCCCATCGGAACGGAATGGAAGCAAAGGTAGTATGATGGTGGGGGAGGGGAATGGGAGTGCGGGGGTTGAAAGGTCGGAGCATAACTCGAGTACAACCCCCCACTGGACCCTTTCCGTCCGGCAACACCCGAGCTCTTTATTCATTCATTCGTTCAAGCCTTCCTCCGAAGTAAGCATCTGGCGCGCACCCAGGAAACGCACCAGCGCTGCGGAGCACCGGTTGAGCAAAATGGTAGAGCAAAAAGCAAAATGCACACAGGCAGCAGATCGGGATCGCAACCACTCCCACTCACAACCCGGCCCGGTCTTCCATCTCTTCCTTCATTCAACAGCCCCCCCCCCACCCACTCTCATTCGCCCACTCCCAGGACAATCCTTGCGGGGCGGGGGAGTGGAATAAGTGACGGTATCATACTTCTCGGCAATAGCATACAGTAAGTCGTCATACCCTCCGCTCCATCCCAGTACAGTACCCTTCCGGTCGGCAGGAACAGGTACAGTAGGTCTATTCCGAATAAGCCCGCACACACGCATACGCACCCTCCTCAAGTTCCTGGATTTAAGGCGATGAATGACAGTTGACGCCCATAGGCCATAGCATACAGGAGTGTATGTCACATCACGTCACGTAAGGTACGATATTTACAGGACGCTGCGGTGCGGTACGGTGGTATGGCATGTATTTATGTAACTCCAGTCGCGGGCGATGATTGATTGATTGATTGATTGATTCAAGAGGTACGGTGGCACATCGCATCGCTCGCATGGGCTGAATGTGGCATGTTCAGGTATGGTGGGTTCAAACGACGCGATTGGTGAGACTGTGCGGAGTAGTCTACGGTATGTGGGCGATTACTGCACTTGTATGATGTTCATACTCTATTGATGAGGGGTCAGGTCCGGTAGTTGTCAGCCATCGGGTGACGATGAGGCTGTTCCAGGGCCAGACTACCGTACCCTAACCCTTGATCCATCATTCGATTTTGTTTTCGATTGATGAACGGATGGAGGGATGGACAGGGCTTTGTTTCATTTCCCCTTTGAAGGGCGATTTACGAGATGAGCACAAGCGACTCTGAGAGAATTTTAATTCTGTAGAGTTTTGAGAGGAGTTGGACTGGGCTGGGCTGGGCTAGAATACTTGTATGGTAGCTATCTATCACAGCATGCTATATTAGTCATGTGTGGGTTTCTCTACTGCATGGCGGAACGAAGTCACCAACGGAGGAGGAGGAGCAGAGTTTGAATGGGTGGAGGATGATAAAACGAAACCCTAGTCCCTGGATGGCTAACCGAGCCTCAGTCTTTAAACTGCGGTATGATACCCTATCCCGTAAATCACGGACAAACAAACTTTCCCCCTTCTTCATCTCCTTCTCCTCCTTCTTATCCTTCCCCCGCCGTCGTTTCAAACTCCCACTGCGACTGTTGTATGTAACCCCACCACGGTTTACGGTAGGGTGCATGACATGATACAGTAAAGTCTAATCTAATTTATCAATCTAACCCTATCATCCATATCAAACGGTTATCAGCCCCTCACTCACCCATTCACTCCGCTCGTTACCCAAACATCCTTTCCTTCTCATACATCATCCCACACATACGCCTTCTTCCGTCCGATCTTCTTCTCTTAACGGAAAGAAAAGGAACCGCAAAAAAGAAAAGAGCAAGGAAAGAAGTGAAAAAGGAAAGAGAAAAAGGAAAAAAAAACTATTTTGATCACACAATGGATCTCGTCAAGGGGTTTGCTCTGCTCCACCTTTTCCCCTCTCAACGGCCCCAATTGCTAACATTTCAATGCCAATGACTCAGCCTGAACGACCGCCTTCTCTTTGCCGTTCCCAAGAGTTCCCACCCCCCCCCCCCCCCCTTTCTTCTTCCCCACCAATGGGTAACTGACGACCCCTCTGCAGAAGGCCGTCTCCACCAGAATTGCCTCGACCTCCTCCACGGCGCCGACATACAATTCCACCGTCACAACCGTCTGGACATAGCCCTATGCATCAACCACGACATAGCACTCGTCTTCCTCCCGGTGGCCGACATCCCCGTCTTCGTTGGCGAGGGCCGCGTGGACCTAGGCATAACCGGGCAGGATCAGGTTGCGGAGTCGCAAGCGGGCGTGGAGGAAGTAATGGAATTAGGCTTTGGGAGGTGTAGGCTGGAAGTGCAGGTTCCGGAGAACGGCCCGATCAAGGAGGCCAAGGAATTGATCGGGAAGAACATCGTCACGAGCTTCACGCTGTTGGCGAGTGAGTATTTCGCCAAGTTGGAAAGGGAAGAGGCTGCGAGGGGTGCTGATGGGGAGCAGAGGGGGAGGGAGGGAGGTGAACTGAACTTGAACGTTCTGGAGAAGGCAACCCCCAGAGCAGTCTCCAGGACTGGGCAGGTGGATGGAATAGTCACTAGGATAAAGTATGTCGGCGGGAGCGTCGAGGCTGCCTGCGCTCTCGGTGTCGCCGATGGGATCGTCGACTTAGTCGGTACTTACCCCCCCCCCCCCCCACCTCCTGAGACACCAGATTCAAGAATCAACTAACCAATGTGTGTTAAACAGAATCCGGCGAAACTATGAAAGCCGCCGGCTTAAAACCCATCGCCACAGTCCTGACCACGGGCGCCGTCCTAATAAAGTCCAAACACCCGTCCAAACCTGCCCTCGTGAAAACCATCGAGTCGCGCATCCGCGGTGTCATCGTGGCCAAAAAGTACGTGCTCTGCACCTACAACATCTCTCGCGACAAACTAGCCGCCGCAACGAAGGTCACGCCGGGCAAGCGCGCGCCTACCATCACGCAGTTGGAGGAGGATGGCTGGGTCTCCGTCTCATCCATGGTAGATAAGAGTAGCATCGCTACGGTCATGGATAAGCTCGAGGAAACGGGCGCGGAAGATATCCTCGTTACGCAGATTTCGAATTCGAGATCTTCCGGGAGTGTTTGAGATTGAGGAAACGAAAACTCCCTCTCTCCTATCCCTTTAGCCTCTTTCTTTGAATTCCGGGCTCTTGTTTTAATTAAAAATTGTTATCAAGGATATAAACTAGACCTCCCCCCCCCCCCTAGCCTCCCCGCCTTTTTCCTACAATCATATCATACAAACCTCTCGCGAAATAAATTAAATTAGAATAAATAAAATACCAGTAAACCCCCCCTTCCCCTCCAACAAGCCATCAACCCCCCCCCCCTCCAAAGCAAAATTCTAGAAACCAACCCACAAACTCCCCCCCCATCCAAAATCCAAACCACCCCCACAAAACTCTCCCTGGCGAACGACAAACGTCAAGAATGAACACCGTACCCCAACTCTAACTTATCGCCGATAAATTACCTCGATCGCTGCAACCCCTGTCACCACACCCGCCTTACCCTCCAGCCAAAATTAGTAACCCGGAACGGTTACAATAATAACGTATTATCCAAGTAGAATACAGTAAACTAACTTACGACACGATGAGTGAACCCAATCCCATCCCATCCCATCCCCACCCGACTCAAAGTCGAACCCAACTCTACCCAACTCACTTTTTTCCTTTTTTTATTATTTTTACCTCTTCATATATATATATATATGTGTGTGTGTGCCTGTGATAACTCCCGGGTTGACTGAATGAATGAATGAAAGAATGAAAGAGTGATGATGATGCCGATGATTCTGATGACGACGGTATGGTATAATATAATATAACAGACAACCCAACTACGGTAGTCTAACTAATTAACGTTACGGTGGTACAGTAACCATGGGTGGGCAGGAATACTTGTATCATAAGTAGGGCGGGAAAAGGGTTCAAAAAAAAGTACCGTGGTGAAAAGCTTCGGCAGGCAGGCACGGTACGGTATCTGCCTTACGAGAGAGTTCCCTTGCGTTGTGTGTGAAAAAGAAAGAAAGAAGGAAAGAAAGGGTAGAAAGGGAAGGAAAGGAAAGGGAATATAATGATAATGATAATAATAATAATAATGCCTCAAGGCTGGAATGGGCGACTTGTATGATGCGAGAACCAACCCCCCCCCCCCCTCCCCCCCGCTACCTCCCACCATCATCTTCATCGTCATCATCATCCCGCCTTACGGTACGAGAGGTAGGTTGGTGTGTATATGATGTGTGTTATGAGCCGCAGGTAAGCAAGCAAGAGAATTCCTTCTTGCTCTGTCGGTTAATCATCTCCATTGCTGAGACAGGCAGACAAAGAAGGGTCAGACAGACAGACAGACGGAAGGACAGAAAAGACAGAAAGACAGAAAGACCAGCCGCTCGGACCTGCACACACAGCACAGCAACCAGGGATCATCAATTTTGCAGTTTACTTACCGTACTCTCTCCACGCGCATACGAGTACACAACCCTTCCGACACCTCCCCCCCCTTCGCTCAATTTCAACCCCCATTGATTAATTTTCATGACTTTCCTTTCGGGAATCAGGATCGCAAGGGCTCTTCTTTTTTTTATTTTTTTTCCTTCTTTCTTTCTCGACCTGTCTGTCCCCCCCCCCCCGAATAAAAAAACAAAAATTAATGAAAACCAAAATGAAAAACAAAGTAAAAACGTTACAGAATTGCTGTTTATTGGTCACGTTGTATTTGAGGTGACCTTTTTCTTTACTTTTTTTTTTTCTCTCTCTTTTTTTTTCTTTCCCTTCCCAGCATTTGTGTGCGCACAACATAGAATTAGTACGCGCATCCCGCAAAGTGTTGTGAGTTACAGTATATCATTGGAGGGGGGAAGGGGGAAAACAGGAAAGTAAAGTATCACTCAAGTCACGGTTTCTCACTCGTGAAGACTGCCTCCCCCCTCGCTCTTTCCCCTCTTACATTACCCCCCGGTCCCTTTTTGGCTAGCCTACATTCGGTTGCAGATCCCCTTGCGCTTAGGTGGTTTTTCCTCCACAGAGATCAAAGCCTCATTCTTCGATTCTCGATCTTTCCTTCGTTTCACCCACTCACAAAACACATTCGTTGGAAAGAAGGTTCTAATTGTGACCAACCCATCACGAGACCCCTTGGCAGCAGCTGGGAAGATGGAACTGAACCCCGCGCTCGTTTCCCCAGTCTCCGAGAGGGGGGGGGGTTGGGGCTGGGTTGCAAGAGAAGAGGGGGGGGGGTGGTGGAGGGGGTTGCCAAATTCCACTTCTTCGAGCCCTCTCTCCGGCCTTTTAGACTAAAGAATTTCCCCCTCGAGATTTGTTTTTTGCTTCCCCCTGTGTGCACAGACTCGCGAACCCCTCATGGCCAACTCGAAAGACCAGATCCTGAAGCGTTTAGGCATTTCCGAAGGCGTATATTCTCAAATTCGTGTCAGTAGCAACGTCTTTTTTTCTTTACCGGCACCCCTTCCAACATGAGAAAGAAAACATCCATCACCAAATCTCTCTCCCCTCTCTTCCCGAAATCAAAATGTTGCGATAAACGGTTCGGACTGATTTGAGTGAATGGGTTGTTTCGTTTAGGAATTCTTGCGAAAGAACGTTGATTGGACGGCATTTGCTGGAGGTTACGAGGGGTTCACCGCTCTGCCCGAAGAAAATCTGGCCAACCTGAAACACCACCTTATTAAAAAATTTCCAGCGCTTGACGGTAAAGATGAGGAGATTGTGTGGATTATCAAGAGACGATATAGGAACCACCAAACCATCAAAAAGCGTAAAGAGAAACGAGCCAAAACGAGCCGCACTTGTTACTCTTCTCCTTCACCTTCCAGAAGTGACGCAATCCCTTTTCGTGCCATCTCTATCCGTACCTTTTTGTTCCATAATAAATGATAAAGCAAAAAAACTAATCATTAGGCGGTGTTTGTTGATTGTAGGCCCCACCAGTAATCACGGTGACCGAAAATTGGATCAAGAAAACATCTGCTCGCTGAGGGTGGACGAATCAAGGACTATTCATCACGTCGAACCTCACCTCGATAAGGGGCGTGGCCTTAATATTGCCAGTATCCATTATCTGCTGAATCCGGCGTAATTTGTATCTTTAGACTGAGTTTTTGTTTTTGGTAGGTTTCCCCCCTCCGCCCACTGAAGATTATCCACTTTGTGAACACGAATACTAAATCCCCCGATCGATTCAACAGGGCCTTGGGAGTAGTTTATACTGGTCAGGACGGAGTATTTGGGAGTATCGGGGGGATCACGAAGTTAATGAAATCAATGATCTGCCATATCTATAGCGTGCATAAGTCGACAGTACAGTTAGCTTTTCTAACCTGGTCATTATGCAAACTACCCCTCCATCTCCCTACCGTTCATCTCGGGAAGGGAAAGAGGGTTGTAGGGCTAAGGAGGGAACCTAACCTTTTGAATCCTGAAACTGCTCCACGTTGAGTAACTGGCTGTTCTGATGCGTTGGTACATAATGCACAGATCGCCCATATAGATAGATATCATTCCTGACCTAATACAGCCACTTCATCTACACCCTTATGGAGTAGACTTGAAGGTTCGGCCAAATTCAAACTATTTCCTAGCCTCTTTTCAGGGGAGTCCAGAGCTACGATCCGTATTGGCCCCTATGAGGGTTCACAGTGATTGGATACAAATGAGCCCAAGCACTATAAACCAGCTGCAACCAGCCGGTAAAATCATGTACGTGGGTGGTTTTTTCCTTGCGGTACCGGGCCAGTGGTTTGGGTTTCTGATGCGGTCCCCGAGGTTTGGCACTCGCACCACCATTATTTGCTGCTGCCAAGTCTTGCGCGCGAAGAGGCAGTAACTAATTCCAGGTATAGGAAATCCATTGCCGGTTTGCAAAATTGGGTGCCGCCATATGCCACGTAGGGCCAGAGGGCGCCATGGGGGTAACCTTATCCGATCGAAAGGATTCATAGCCAGCAGAACACGAATTGAAGGCAGGGTAGTGGAACAACGAAGCAACTGCAACCGGGTTACCAGGTGGAAAAAATCCGAGGAGAAGGCGCCCTGTATGCTGAGCTGTTCTACAGACGCATATCCGATGTTCCCGGAATCTCTCGGAAGAGTGTTGGCCTCTGTGGAGCTGCAATATGTCGATATAATCCCACAGTTCTCAACCCCGTACCCAACTCTGGTTCCTTCGCCATATCTGAAAAAGACCTCTGAGGTTAGCATAGTTCACGTGCACGCGGCAAGGGGCATCAGGGGAGCGAAGACACACCAGTATGCTGAGCGTGATGCAGGTAGTTTTTGAAATAATGCAAGCACTACTGCGTGTCCGTGGAAAACCCCGTCAAGATGTTGGAGGGTCGTCGAAAGGGAGTTGCCATGTTGTCCCCTGGAAGGGGGAAAAGGCGGCCTTTATATGCTCGTGATCAAACTATCCAACTACGTATGCATGTGCCACACGTCACGCTCCAGGCCCTAGAATATGTACAGCACCATTAACGCAGGTCAGGGGATTTTGGTGGCGCTAAATGGCAGAGCAGTCGCCGCGAAACCTCTTACCTTCCATATGGATGACGCACTCCAGGAATTGTGTGAGAGAAATGCCTATCTAACCTGCGGAGGGGATCTCTCCGTATTGGCGAGTAATTATCTAGGACCGCACCCACTTCCAGCACTATCCAATGTAAAGGAACTACTTGACCAGATAAATTTATCGAGTGATAATTGATGAACCTGGAGCTACCCCCCCTGAGTCCCAGTGGTCTTTATTACAGATGACAGGTAGAGCATCATATTTAGCAGTAATTCCTCGGTTGAGGTTTTCACTACCTAGTATCGCGCACCCCCGCAGTCCGAAGTGATTCGTGTTTAGTAAACTATTATGTGTTCGTTGATGCACCACCTGCTGGCATATATATTTTAGGGTGCTCAGACACAAACCTGAAAGTTCTGGAGCACAAGGATATTGGCAGTGCATTTCTCTTGTTATCATACCAGGAATTTTCAGCGCCCATCCTCTTCCTAGGCCTAGCAGCAGCAGCCACAAAACCACACCTCAGACTCCATCCTCACCTCCCCTACCCGGGGGAACACTAAGTTGCCCGGTACAGAGAGGGGTGGCATTGATCCAGCCACCAAAAAACGGAGTAAAATTTTGGGCCAATTAGTACTCTGCGATGGGGTAATTGACAAGTAAGAAATAAAATAGGACTTGGGAGGGGTCGAGAGGAATTTAGGAATTTGGAATTCAGGCCAAGGTATGTTCTCGGCGGTACCCAGTCTGTGTTTACTTGAACATTCTCATTATAGTTTGCCAGGGGCCAGCACTCCTATGGTATTATAGTTACTTGCGTCGGTTCTCTCGTCGTGCTGGTTGGCAAACCCAGCCCTTGATTTCACAAACCCCGAACTCCCACCCACACACCGGGGGGCTGAAAACATCGAGAAACTAGAATACATCGTGTCTCCAAAACACCATAAGGCAGGCTTTGGAGGAGAGTTCCACCTAGACTCCGCGAGGCCAAGTGAGAATCCAATGCTTGCCCCATTTCGAGTTTCATACAATATAATACAAGCACAGTATAGGCCATACATTCCGGGCGGTGTTTTAAGTTCCTATGCTTTCATACCCAGATAGATATTCCATGCTGCAAACGCGGAGTGAAAAAAACACTGTATCCTATCGGGCTTACGGAGGGATTGAGCCTGAACCTGTTTAGTGGAATTGCATTCCATGAAAAACTGTGGTATGATTTCAAAGACGAAATCAGGTATCCTGGTATGGCCGCGACAGGTAGAGGAGCAGTAATACCCTTTGTTGGATATTGCCAGACTATCACAGACAGGGCTCTGTTTTTTTTTGAGCCATATCCATGATATCCCCTTCCTTAGTCCTAATATCGCCCCCGGACCTCATATTTCTATCGGTTTACGATGCCGGTGAGAAACCTCTTGAGGTTTTGGCACAATATGGTTTACGGGCTGTGTGCTGCAAGCCCACTGTGAATATGTACTTCCGGGGAACATGCCTCCTAGGAAGCTACCCTAGGTCAGCGAGACGAGAAAAGGTGCTTAATCCGCACGGCCCACGCCTAGTAATATCTTAACCAGCATGATATTTATCTAAGCCCTATCTATCGATCCACCATCAATTAATCCCCGCCCAGATGTTGTGAAGTCGCCGGGATAGAAACAGCCAGCCAATCGCCCCGGCTTCCGATATTCGTAGAATATAGACACAGAAAATTGAAAATGAAAAGAAAAAAATCCCAGGAAATCAGAGCAAGTTTTCTTGAAATCTATCTTTAACTTCGTAGACAAAGGAAAAGTAAAGAAAGCCCCAATTAAAAAAGAAAGAAAGAGCGAAAAGTGGACAGAGAAAGAAGGGTCATAACCCCTTTTTTCCCACTTTCATTAAAAAAGATAGATAGGAAATAAAATAACAGCCCTCGGGCATGTGCCTAGTTATGGCTAACGAATTTTAGAAACTATAGAGGAAAGAAGAGAAACCAATCACAAGACAGGAATTTAACGAGTATGTAGGTAGTCGAGAGCTAATTTGTGGGCGGGTTCGCATATAAAAAGAGACTGATGATTAGGTGGTTTTAAAGCACCTAGTTTACCTTTAATAACAAGAGAAAGGGGGATCGATCATCCGCCACTAACTCCTTGTATGAATTTCTGCAATCCTCGCACATCAGTAAAACCATTTCCCGGTAGTGCACATGCACGTGGGTGCCTACCTGAAAGTAGCTCCTGAAGGGCTTGAGCTCCATCTGTCTGAGTGCCACCAGGTACTCCTCGGCAGGGCCTTGAGGGAGATTGACAGATGGAAAGTAAGCGGTTCCTAAATACTGAATAAAGTTTTCCCCGAGCTTAGTGTAAAGGATGTTCTGCAGAGCAGCGATCTCGCCAAGAACCATCTTGGCTTGAGCATCCTTTGGATGGAACCCGGGCATAGCTGGAACCTCCCAGCAGAGGCGTGAGAACCGCTCAATCATAAACGTCTCGAATCCAGGGAGCGGCTGCTCCTTCAAACTGCCATTTGTTTGTTCCTTCGCAGAGCCGGTAGCAGGCCCCCAGATAATCGACATTTTCCCCATAACAGAAAACGCAAGCTTGGATGTCGGAAGGTCATTGACCTCTTTGGCGAAATGCTGAACCGCGCCTATGAGTTGTTCGAAGATTGGCTGGTTGGCTAAAGCATGTTAGCTAACGAAGGACAAAAACTCATATGAGCATTACCTTTGCTGACAAGCACAGGACTAAGGTCATTATTCAGAATAACAAGTAAAAAGTCGAGGTATTCTTTCCGCAGCTCTGCCGCTTGGATTTCATCGTCGGTTCCAGTTGCCTCTTGCCCCAGGGAACCAAATACCTTGCTTAATAGTGGGGTAAGCAGAGAATTTAGAATATCATAAAACTCCGACTATACCCAAAGTTAGCACCTCGAAAGGTCATTACAATAAAACCTGTGAAAATATACCTTGAATCCATGAACGATTTGTTTCAAAAGTCTCAGGAACACTAAAATCTCTTCAGCCGTCGAATTTTCTGCCAGGAGTCCTTCAAGCCACCTTGGCAGCGTAGGTAAAGCTTTTGGCCCCAGGATTACTACCATCTTGGAGAAGGAACGTCTGGCGGCATCCCGAATATTTGGGTGGTTGCAGAGAGACTCTAGAGACACTAAGATAACTTCCGAGGCATTTTCAAACTCCCGAACCACTAACTCGTTAGGCGCGGGGGTGGAAGTGCCGGCGCCGGGTGTCCCATCAGCGTAGCCTTTAGCCAAGGTACCTAAGGCCATCACGATGTGATGAACTTGCAACACAGACCGGACATCTCCTTGTTTTGCGGCCTCTAGGCTACTTTCCATGTTCCTAAACAACGGGGTCATAACTGTTGTTACAAAAAGAACTTGCTTGTCAGTGGTAATGGATTTTATAGATGAGAGGCAGCCGACTGCTTCAAAGAGATGTAACTGGCTCTCAAAAGTAGCGTCCTCATTCTGTGTATCGTCTGATGACATCTCATTATCTCCAGCATCTTGGGGCAACTCAGCCTTTATGACAAGAATATCGCTGATTGCCTCCAGCACCTCTTGGGCGATCTCGCCAATGTGCTGGCGAAGGGTTTTGACAAATCGAAAAAAGAGATACCAGGACCTATTTCGGACGCGCACATGGTTGTCATGCACACCCCCCACAAAATTCTCCAGAGCTTTGGGTATATAAGTGTTATGAACTTCGAAGAATGCTGCGTATCTAACGACCGTTTCCATATATCGGAGCTTGATAGCCGGGTGTGGAGACGCTGCGATACCTATAAAACCGTTACTATCTCCATCACAAAGCTGATCTCTAAGGGCCGCACCAGAATTCATCATTTTGACCATTAGATTGATTAAAGTTTCTGCCGCTGGCCCTTGCGGTCGCCCCTTGTTGAACATACCACCACTCCTCATAGCCAATTCTCCAAAAAGAAACATCTCATACATTGCCAAATCGACCTCTCGCCAATCAACGGTAGCAACTCCACCCTCTACCACCCTATCAAATGTAGTACCGATAAGGTTGGATAATGTATTGATGTAAAGCTGTTCATCAATGGCAGCAACAGTGTCTTGCAAAGTCTTCAATCGTTTCCGGAGTGCCTGAAACTCGGCTTCATCAGCCTCGTCATCATCTTCACCCCCCCAAGTCGTATCTTCGTCATATTTCGCTTTTAATACAATCGCATTAAGTATGGGGGATAGCATAATATTATGAGCGTGTGAAAGGGTTCCGGTAATACGTTTCTCCTTTCTAAGCAAACTAAGAAGGTCGAGCATGGAGGGATAAACAGCGTACGAAACGTCATCCCATTCGTCGCTAAAGAAGCGAAGGAGGAACGGAACGAAAGGTTGGAAAAGCTCTTCAGCCCGTTGTTTAACTTGTATATCAAGAGAGTCCTGTGGCAATACTTAGGTGACGGATCAATAAACAAAAAGGGTCGTGAAACAACTTACATCATTTAATATTCTCAAAATATCAGTCGTCACATTATTGACCAGTTTACCTACACCCTCAGCGAGTTCAAAGTCGTACGTTGGTTGCCCATGAGCTTGCAATGCAGGTGAATTGACCAGTGTCTCCACAATCTCACCAAGCTTCAGAAAGACAATTAGTTCTAGTTTATCAGCACCTTTCATCCTCTTTCCAACAATATCGGCCAAAGTCTCTATGGCAGCGTCTCTGACTCTAGATTCACCGAGTATAAAGTTATACAGCATCCCGAGTAAGGCCTCATTGACAACCAATGATATGTCAATCCAGCTAACCCACCGGCCAATAACTTTTAGGCACATCTCTATAACGTCTTTGTCACTCCCATTCCACTGAGCCAGAATCTCCTGCCAAGCTGCTACTAGCTTCCCCACATCACGTTCACGAGCAACATCTTTGATCTGAGTGTTTCTCTGGGCCTCCTCCATAGTGTGCGGGACGAGGACATCTGCAACCTCTTCGTGCACACTAGCCACAACACGCAAGAAGAACACTACACCCAAGTAATTGTCCCGACTACCCTGAGCATTGGCCTCACCAGAGGAAGAAGTCAGGGCAAGCATATCATCGAAGAAGCTTCCCCAAGCTGTCGTGTACATGGCCACAAAGAGAGACGTCAGGGCTTGAGTCAATTTGTTTTGAATTCCAGGAGGGTCGGGCGCGCCGGACCCTGTCAAGTATGACCGTCTAACATAATCCATCAGAGCCTCCCGAATGTAATTGAGGCTCTGGTCATCGGTCTGATGGAACCGGCGTTGAACGGCAATATTCAGGACCTCGAGGCAAAAGTGGCGAACGATCTCGGTGGGCTTCGGATCCCGTGCAAACAAAGGGAGACAGACCTGCCAGGCATCCGGCGATTGCTTTACCTGCTGTAGAAAGGTCATAGCCTACAGTTCTCAAGTTAGTATTTCCGGTGCATGAGCAGAGCTCCAATGTAACTCTAGAGCCAATACAGACCTGTCGCTTGATTTGAGGGTCCGCATTAGAGTTATACGAAATCTGCACGGCGTTTTCCACCTGTAGATGCAGTAAGCCGTTAGAAGCCAACCCATCTCCTGGGGATTAAAATGCCTCAAAGGGTTGTATATGCCTGAGTTTCCATCCTCCCCTTGTTATGGCAGTATTATCTGCAAAAACTTTGATACAAATAGTCAATGAGCCTTCCGGGTTGAGAAATTGCCCGCCTTCTGCTTTGCTTAAACAGCAAGCAGTCCGGCGGATGTGAATCAATAACTCAAAGCTCTCCGCAAAAAGATGGGGTAAATGGAATGTCGAGGGACAAACTGAGTTGAAAGCTGTAGATTCAAAAAAAAAAAAAAGGAGGGACCCAAGGCGGTGAGCGAAGAAATGACGAAGAAACACTGAATTTTTCTTTTTCCTGGTGTAAACTTTTCTTTTTCGCTCGAACGGCTCTCGCGTGTTGACTCCGTGGATGCTGAAGATTGGTAGCACAAACGTTAAAAGAGGATAGTAGTGGTGGTAGAAGAGGGGCAGAAAAAAAATAGTAGGATAATATATTATTATGTTAGACGGGGGTTGATGTTGGGCTCTGAGTTGTCGGCCCTCCTCTCTTTTGTTGTTGTCTAGGGGGATTGTTATGTTGATTGACCAACAACTGACTTCAAGCAATTGTGCGTAGGTTTGCTGGCGGCGTCAAGAAAAACTGATGGTGGGGCAATGGACCAGATTAGAATCAAGCTTTGACCAGGGAACAACGGCTAGTCCCTAACGGGTCTGACAAGGAAACATCACACGTGACCACACGCTTTCGAAGTTTCTGCCCTGATTCACACAAGACCTCGCGTCTCAAATACGGTACAATTCATACAATACGGTACTTATATGATACTGGTACTATCTATTATTTTCCCCATAAAGCCCCCAAATTACTCCATTTCCCCCGGTCTATCATACAAGATAATTTTCATTTACAATGAACCCAATTATCGCAGCTAATTATCCGAGCAAAAGAATGTACCACTGCCCCAGGATAAGGATAGGCATCCAAAGGGGAATCGATCTCATTATTATTTTAAAGTAACTTTCGAATCGCGATATCTAAGACAAAGATTCATCGAAATCCCAGTAGATGCGCTAATCACAGCCACAAAGTAAAGCTAATTATTCGCTAAATCTCCCGTCCTAATCATGACTTGGTCGTAGGTCCCCCGAGGCTGAGTCCAGCCATCGTCAGACCTGTGTTTGGACTCTCCACTGTATTCATCTTTTCTTGTTGTAAACGGATGAAGGCGAGTCTTTGAAATTTGTTTAAAGAGCTAAAAAAATGCCGGCCAGCCTAAATGGATGGCGATTAGTTCTAGTTGAGAGACGAAAAGAATTGAAGGGGTGGCCCAGTTACCATGTGTGTGCTAATTCTCTCCAGGAGTTCTACAACTGCAAACCGAACTTTCTGAACAGGATGGAACAGACCCACTGCAATAGGAAAGAGTCCACCTTGGTTCTCAGGAATCACACAAAGCAGCTAATGATGTTAGACTTTTTTATATATTATCCAAACCCCTGGAAACGGGATTTACTTGATTAATCTCTTCATATTCAACAACGTAATCTTTCAACGCAGTATATATTTTCCCGGAGTCCTCGTGAGACATTCTCAGGGCTCTTAGGCGATCCATATGATGGTGCAAATCCAGAATCTTGATCGGTTTTGCCATATAGAATTGTTGAACATCCTTCAAATCTTGCCGGTTAGAAGATACTATACATTCAGACAAAGACTAGAGCTGCCAGAAACTCACCTGGGCATACGCATGGTAACTGCGACTTCCTCGCCACCCCTCAATCCTGGTCATGTTGGCAGTCAAGTCTCTAATCTTGGTCTGCTCATCAGGCCAAACAAATCCGTGACCACGTATGACATGATTTTCTTCATGGCCGATCCATAAGGCGCTGGCTCCGTAAACCATCTCCTCAAATGCAGCGGCCATCCGTGTAAATCTTACAACCCAATCCCTCCACCTAGCCCTGACAGCCTTTTCACCAAACTTTGATGAGATGCAGTGCAAAACATCGTCCATAAATTGATTGTCACCTGTATCAATATTTCCCGTCATGTTGGTCATATTTCCAAAGGTAGTGGCGCCGTCGGACTGCCCTGATATTTTAATTTCTGGTGAAATTTTCACTCGACCAGTATCAATATTGCACAAAATATCCCACCAGCCAGGGTGGTTGGCAAATGTCGGATTCGTAACACCAGCGATGAAACCAGGAACTAGGAGCAATTCATCAACTTTGGAGAGGTCGGTATAAGGAAAAGCATGACGTGTGAATCCTCTCAGAACCCCTCCGGATGCCAAAGCACACGCGGCAAGCACATGATCCGCGACATCCCCGGAGGGACGGCCATGGCTAAGGAAGACAATCCTCTTTTGTGTGAGCAACCCGTTAACCAAGACCATTACGGGATGTGTGTATGGCCCATTCGTTGTGAGATGTGGATGAAGAGCGAACGGTTGGGGGTTCTGGGAATGAGGATTCGAAAAGGTAGTAATGAGTTGTATCAACGAGAACTTGGAGACGTCAATTCAAATACCATATGAATGATTAGCGGCTGGGGGGAGGAAAAGGGATCCTCTTACATCTCCGACGGTCTCTGGCAAAACGGCTACAGGAACCCTTATAGGCACAGGTATGCCGTTGTAAACAACTTTTGTTTCAAACTCATGACTATCCCGGTTAATAGTAATCTTTCCGTTGACAACCTTGTTCCTACCGGGTGCCAGATCGATATATGTAGTCGGTCTTAAATCGCCATCCTGATCACTAGCTGTGATCATGCCCGCAGCTGAAGGCGACCTTATCTGGTGAATCACAGCGTTTGGCGAGGCCATTGCCATTTCGTCAAATTTTTCAGAAAACATTTCCTTTTTATCACTCGCAGCAAGAACTTGACGTTCGAATATCGACAAACGTGGCATAGGAGAAAGGTCCATACTATTTACAGCAGTAAAGAGCTCGGCCAGAGTGTCAAGAGTTGGAGATTTGAAATACTCTTCGAGCGCAAGCAAAAGAATTGGCTAGTGGGCGTGTCAATATGGCTGTCCTTGGGTATGCGAATTCTTACTATAATCACCTTGTAGATATGCAGGAACGAATGGCGCGTGCAAATAGCCATAGCCTTTACCTTTGCGCCTCTAGTGAACCGAGTGTTATCCGTGAGTTTGCAATGTTCATCAAAGCATAGATGAATACAATAGAAAAAAACAGGAAACATACCGTTTCGCCTCTTTGTCATGCTTGGTGTTCACCAAATTGAGAACATAGATCAGCGGTGCATGGCCTGTAGGGTCCATTTGATCTTCACTCTGTTCTGCATCTTTATGCAGAAAGAATATTGTCCAGTCTTGAAAGCGGACATGAGCTTGATCAGGTAGCATGAGCTCAGCCAACATGCTTTCCCACACACAGTTAGCACCTAAGAACTCTCCACTTTGCGGATTTAATTGACTCCAGAATTAAGTTGAATTGATTGGCACTAATGAATCAGGTAACAATCAGGGAATAAACTCTCTTGTCTTTTCTCTTTTCTAGTGCAAGTATGAAGGAGATAACGGAAGCCTTAGGAATAGTGGAAATCGAAGTCACGGAATGCATCATATGCATGAAGGGGGGCTTGGTGGGGAAGGTGGGTAAAACTCACTGTTCGTCTCCACTTATAGCGTTCGGATATTGATGCTCCATTGTTGGACCCTTATCGATCGAGAATTCGGCAACCAGTATGTACTCGACATGCAGCTGATTATGCTCTTCCCTAGAGCTTCTGCTACTTCTTGCGCTGACCTTTGTGCGCCATGTATCGGCGCTGCCAGAGGTAGTCCGAACAGAAGCCGCATTGCTTGGAGTAGGTACGCTCATGATAGATGAGGGATGGACAAAAGGATTGGGGCGGAAGGAATGGCAGAATTTCAAGAAGAGTTACTCCTAGATTAGTCAGGGGGGGGGGGGAAGGTTGTACTATATGTGCCTCGAGCAAAGGGGCGTAGGAAAGCGTAGGAGACGCACGCAGATGCGAATGGAAGGTGGGCCGGATTAAGAAGCAAAGGAATTCATAGGCGCGGTTACAACACTTCGGTCGGGCGGCACTCTTCCTTCCAGAAAGACCTGGGAGAAAGCCCTCTTTCGAAGAGTCTCATCAAGGGTCAGCGATCGCTTGCATCCCTTGATTCTCACCTGTACTGTACCGCACCGCACCTGACTGGCTTGCAGAAACAAGGCCTCGTGGGGTGAATGGGTAGGACCCCGAGGGTCAGTTCAACGCACCAGCTGGAATGAATCAAAAAATAGCTTGATACCAGTACTCTAGAGCCATCTCTGAAGGGTGTGGATAAATCGCCGTCCAGGGGTCCAAGCGGCAGGCCCAGCACCCTATCATACCGGCAAACCCAAAAAGTAGGACAGGGTTAGGGTTAGAGACTTCCCTGCAACCCCTGCCCTAAGCCCGTTTTCAACGGTCAGGAGACAGCGCCATCATTTTGGGTGAGACCGGACAATAGGAGCAGGCAAAAGAAGCCATATGCGCTTAAGAGAGCTCGAGAAGGGGAAGGAGAGTGGATAGAAAATCCCGAGCGAGGTATTTTCCTTGTTTATTGTTTCGCCTTGGGGCAAGCAGGAAACCTTAAGTTGCATCTCACGCAAGACCGTCCTCTGGATACTTGCCCTCTCTATTAACCTTATGCGGAGTGTTAGTTTTAGGCACGCGAAAAATAGACATGGTCTCAAAACCCGCCTCAATAAACCAGAAAATGCACTTCCCGACAAGTAATCCGTGTCCAGAGTTGGGGCTGTGCGCATAATTCAGGCTGGGGCTCTATACACCCCCACCGGAGGTATGATACAACGCACTATCACCAGCATAGCGGAGGTAGGTTCTTGCCCTGGAAGCAGCCTGACCAGCGGCGTAGGAGTAGGGGTTGGGATGTCGAGATGCTCAGCAGTCAACCAGTTAAGCCACATAGATCGTAAAGGTTTCTGATGAAATTGAGTGCCTTAAGCATTGGGTCCTGTGTCTTGACCTTGAGGGCACAGAGGACAAGGGGACTTTTCCTACAATTCTTCTGATACATGAGGGCCTCTGTCTGGATTGTTGAGCTAGCATGGCTGTGCTGCTAGGAATTCGCTTTCTCTTGTCAAGGGCTAGGACAGTCCTTCGTGACATCATTAGGGGATAGAGGGGTGCAAGAAATCGATACTGTTGAGGGATGCACAAAAAAAGGCGGGATTCCGGGTGATTTTCGGTGATCTTGACTACGGTAGTGATTTGACAGCAGGGTAACTGAAAGAAGGACACTTTTTCCTTCCTGGTTCCGAGCCAAGGTTACCTGCAAGTTGGTTCCTGCTCCCTGTTCCTGGCGGCTGGGCCAGCGAACAGGTTGCACAGCACTCTGAGCATCAGCGATTGGATTCCCGGCCATTTACGTTTCCACGGCAACCAAGAGGCGGGATTTGTCACAAACAACGGTAACATGAACACACTCTCGCAACCACGCCAGGGCATCTGCATTCCCTCTGGTTGAACCAACCCTACAATCCCAAATTTTCAACCTTAAAGAGCCGATCTTTCCGCCTGGCCAACTCACAACTTCTGCCTATCAGCATTAAGAACAATTAAACCACCTCTACGAACAAACTGGACGGGTTTTCAGCCTTTAACTTTCTGCACCCCCTAGTGCACCGATTGGACCGTCATGTCCTCCAAGATATCTGTCACCTCTAATCACGATGAGATCAAGAGGTCTCTAAGTTTTGAAACATGCCCTGCCTCCGCTATTAAGTTACTGAACGAGGCCCTTTTCGCACCTGCATCATCTGTGAGCGCCAAAGTGTCCACAAAGGCCAAACACTCACGAACGAACTCGAGATCTCAGAAGCCGGTGGCAGCGGCAGAGAGCACTTCAGCTGCGGTAACGTTAGCATCTAAGACTGCAGATCGATGCAAACTGGCCATTGAGGTTATCAATACGAGTTTACGGAATCTTAGTGAAGCAGTGAAGAAGGACCCAAAAGCTGCGATACCAGAGACCCACGAGAAGCACCAACCTGTTCGAAAGGCGGAGAAGCAACAACAGACCTCGACTACTCGTCCTTTACATTCTCGGTCATCAAGTCGGAATGATCCGCCTACACCTCTCAAACACGACACAACTCGGAACTTAGCAACCTGTTGCTCACTGGCTATTTCTTACTTGAATTCGATATCCAAATCTTCGAATGCACCGGACATTGCGCCGTTACAGATTGAGAATGCTCAGAGCAGTCTTATTCTGAAATTAATACAGCTGGGTATGTTTGAATTGGGGTTGAAGGAGTCGCGAAGTTTAAAGCGGACATTGGCGGAGGCAATGGGAAATCGGGCCGGAAGCCAAACACAGGACAAGTCGATGCCGGATAAGTCGATGCCGGCTTGCCTTCTAGTCGAAGAGGAAAATTCGCATGGGAGTATCTTGGAGGTGGAGAAGGAACCAATAAATAAACTATTGGAATTCAACGATGTAGCCACTACGAGTCCTGCATTCCCCTTAGTTATATCTTGTCAATTGGGGATATTGCGATGTATTGCGGGGCTGAAAAGACCGGAGCTGGTAGAGGTTAGTTATGGCCCCGCTTTGCGCCTTTGATTTTTTACTGACTGGAACTTAATATACCAGGCCGTTTTACCCACACTTTCTTCCTCTGCAATGCATAATCCGCTCAACGTTATCCGTGCTCTGGCCAAAAACTCTCTTCAGAAGGCTCTTGCGCATTTGAATATTCTTCATTATACATTGGTTTCCATGGCGCCATCCATATCCACTTCTGCCGATGCTGTAGCGACTAATGCTAAGCTGTCTTGTTCCCCCACTACCGCCTTAGCTCTGCAGACTAAAGCCTTGCAGTGCAGTATCGTAAAGGTGACTTCTCAGCCCGATTTCACGGAAATGACGAGTAAGGTGAGAGAGGAGCATTGGGAGTCTTGGAGGAGATACGCTTCGACTTTTGTTCGACGCACACAGGGTCATATCAATAAGCGGGGGAGATATAGCATCGTTCAGGACTTAGCGGATGCTGTGAGGAGGTTCCTGAGGGCCGAGAGCACATCATACTCCTACCCACTCGAAGTTACAAGGATTCTTTCTAATTTATCGTTCGAGGCTGGGCTGATGGCTCAATCGATGGAATTGACGGAGGCATGGGTTCGGGGGCTGGGGGAGTCGGATATTCAGAGTGATGCTGCATTAGAATTAGTGGGCAGGGTCAGGATGGCAACGGCTGAGTTAAAGATTTCCACGGTCATAGAGGATGGGGAGCTGCTGCTAGAGGACTCGGGGGTTCAGCGGATAAAGGACCGGGTGGGCACTGCTGTCGCGGGGCTCGAGAAGATTTCAAAAGGCAGAAAATCAGACCTTGACCAGTTACTTGTCGAAGCCGGATCTTTGAGGAGGAGCGGTGTTAGCTTGCTTGCAGCTCTTCTCAAAGATGAAAGCCAGGGATTTTCAGAGCTCAAGGAGAGCAAAATACGAACCCTGAGGTTGGAGCTTCGAGCCGTCTGTAGTATGATTACCAGGGGCGTTGTCGGATTCTGTCGAAAGTATCTGGCTATGGGGGGCCAAGGCGACGAACGAACAAGAGCCATAAAGCTTGCCATCTCTGCCATCGATACGTCCGTATCTACTGCCTGGAGGGGTTTCGACATCGAGTCTTGCGCTCAGTGGGAAGAATTAGAAGAATTGGTAAGGGATTCATTTGCTCTTCTTCGATCATTAACGGAATCCGATCTGGAGACTCTCGGCGATGTGGCGCTTTATGAGAAATTTTCAAGCACTTATTGGCAGATTCATTTGCTCTATCGGAAGGCTGGTATGGACAAGGAGAGCATTCGGGCTTTAAAGCGCAGCATTTCAGCATTAGACGGAAGATCATCTGCCCAACTCGCCAAGGCCAATATTGCCTTAAAATGGGAACGCCTAGGAAGCTCGTTTATGTCAATGGGGGATTGGAGGAAAGCCGAAGAGACTCTCCTGAAGGCCGTAGGAGTTTTCATTGATACTGGAGTTATTGGGGAGTTGGGGGGTTGTGCCTCCCAGGGCGGTCGTGTCGGCAGCGAATTCGAGGCGCATACCCCGGAGGCTATGGTAGGACGGATTTTGGCAAGTCTTATCAAATGCGCATCACGAAGGAAGAGCACTGAAGTGGCTGCGCTCCGGTTCAACGATGAAAAAATTACAGCGGTTGCGCGTGGGATGCTTCTTGAGTGGTCGCTGAAGTTGGCTATCGGCGTGATGGCTAATGATGGAGTTGTTGTACGCGTACTCGCAGAGAGGCTGCTTGAGGTATACACCTTGGAAACGATGCCGCTACGGAGAGCCCGGGTGGTATCGAGGGTTTTAGGCCTAGCTATAGACCATCCGGAGATTTTCAATGTTGAGGAAGTGAAGGTTATTGGCGATGAAGTTGCTGCCTGGTCCAAGGCAACACCAATGCCATCTTTGGGAGAGGACCAGAATTTAGCGAAATACCAAGAAGACATAATTACAGGTTGTTTGGTCGGTTTGGCGTTTTTGAAATTGATCAATGGAGACGCTGGGGTGGAATCGGTCAAAAAGGCTGTGGGGGCTTGGGGCACGCTTGTGAAAGGATGTTCGACATGGGATATGCTTCTTGAAAAGGTGGAGGAGATTAGCGTCATGATGAAGACGCTTGAGATGCTTGCTGAGTTCTCCGAGATGAGAGGCGAAGCAGATCTAAAGATGTGTGCCTTGAAGGTTTTGGTTTCATTACGGGAGATTGAGAAGCAAGCCGATTATGATGCGCTTGTTCGCCTCGAAACCTTGATGGGGCTACAATATCTTCGGCTTGGATATTCCGGCAGATCTGGGATGACCATGGCTAAAGCTCAGGCGTTATTGAAGAAATATCAGGCTAGTGTGTCAGCAGTTACGGTGCTTCAATGGCACATAGCGTACATCGAATACCTCGTTAATATAGGGAATCTTGAAAAGGCAGAGGAATACCTTGAGGCCGCTAGCAACATTTTTGAGGGGGATCAAGATCTCAACAACGCTAGGATGTCGGGCGCCCGTATTGCGAAACGGGTGAAGATAAACCGTATCATTGCAGATGCCGCCTATGTAATGAGCTTGCTTACTTTTGAGAAGGTATGTGTCGTTTTATGAGCGTTATTTGAATATCTTATTAACTGGTGTAATGATTGTTTAGGGGAATCCCAGCGATGCGCTAGCACATGCTAGACGGTGTGTACGGCTGAACCAGCGTGCATGGGCTGGGCTCGAGAGTTTAAGCAGAGATAATCTCGTGGACAGCATGGCAGCACTAAGCACCTCCGACTACCCTCAGCCGAAGGTACAATCAACAACATTCGAAGCCCTCAATGTCCCTCTACTATGGCCTCTAGTTTCCTCGCTGTATGCTGGACTATTGCAAACATCTAATATTTATCGACATCAAGGAATGGTTCGTGAGGCGGAATTCTACCTCGAGCAGGCGCTTAAGACAGTTGAAGCTGTCGGCGCATCCTCGAGGGTTAGTCTGGCAATGACAATGTACGGGGATTTACGTATAAGATCTGGTCATGTAGATGAGGGCGAAGAGATGCTACAGAAGGCCGGCAAATCGATAGGTGAAGGTAGGGAGGTCTTGGAATTTGAAGTAGCAATTGGGAACTTGGATCGTCTTCGGGGGGATTTCGTGCAAGAAGGGAAGGCCTATGAGCGGGCGGAGAAACAGCTCGAACAACTTATGTCGGTTAGGCATATCGAAAAGCTTGGTGCGTTCACGGGCGATAGTGGCAATTTAGCAGACAAGGTTGCCATTCTAGAGCTGCGACAAGAACCACAACCAAAGCCCGAACCCAAACGCCGGGGAAGGCCGCCGGCAGCAAAACCCAAACCCAAAACGACAAGAACTAAAGCACCGAAAGTCGCCAAAGCCGCCGACACTGTTCCCGCAATTGCTAGTGTGGTCGCAGCGGAGTGCTCTGTATTACTTAAGCAGAGGGGAAATATACTTCGCCTTAAGGCACACAATCTCACAATGCAGAGGCAATGCGAACAGGCTGAGGTTCTGCTTCAGGAGGCATCAAAGCTGCCCGTCGGGCACCAGGAAGCGGTGACACATGGGTTAACTGAAGCCAAGCATCTGCTTCAAGAGGCGCTCTCACTTGTAGGGTCTGATCCCGTGTTTAGCGTCCTACACGAGTCCACAATCTCTCTTCCTAGTGTTGCACCTAGAACGGGGGAGTCAAGTCCTGTTAAAAAATCTACTAAGAAGGGTGCAGCGGCCGCAGCGAAGCAAACAAAAAAGTTTGTTGAAATCCTGACTAGGGCTAGAGATGCCGTCGCCAATGTTCATACTCGAGCTGTTAAAATGGGATCCTCGACGATAACTCATAGTGTAGCCTCATTGCTTAGCCAAATCATCGTCCTACTATCTGCGGTAACTAATTCCAAGGGCAAAGGGCCCGAGCACCCGTTATTTGCGAGTTATTCTTTAGGTAAGATCCTTTCTTCATACCCCGCCGCCGCCAGCAGTTGCTAATACTCCACTAGAACTTCATAAGGGAATTTCGTTACAGAGGGAGAAAGCTGCAATCGAGACGGAGAAGGCAGCCAGTCATTTCCCTGAGGACTTGAGCTGGCCAAGAGCAGAATCTGTTTCTGATGCGCCAAAGCCACTACTCGTAGATCCGACCCCTTTCGAGTTTTCTAACTTCCAAAGTGATTACGTCGACATTATACCTAAAAAATGGGCGGCTGTATCTATTTCACTCAGTGAGAGTCGCGAGGAGCTTTATCTCTCGCGGTTCCAGGCTGGCCAGAGCCAGCTCATGGTTCGCCTTCCGCTCACGCGGCATAATTCCCGTGACGACTATGAGGCCCGATGGGAATACGAATCGATGCTTGAAGAGCTCAGTGAGATCGTCAATGGCGCCAACGTCAGCGCTCATAACGCGAAAGATATGACTAGCAAAGGCGCAAGGAGTGAGTGGTGGAACCAGCGGGAATCACTCGACACTCAACTCAGAGACCTTCTGAGTGTAATTGAGTATCACTGGCTGGGTGGCTTCAAGGGGGTATTTTGCCAATACGCTCTGCACAAGGAATACATGGCGAAGTTCAAATCTGCCTTTGATAAAATCCTTGCGAAACATCTACCTTCCCGACAAAATAAGAGGGCGAAGAGAGTCAATATTGATTATCGGATATTGGAGCTCTTCATCGGGCTTGGGCGGCCGGATGAGCAGGACCTGGAGGAAGCTCTTGTCGACCTGATCTATTTTGTGATTGATATCCTACAGTTCCACGGGGAGGGTAATGCTTACGATGAGGTGGATTTCGATGTTATGGTTTTGGAATTCACGGATGCTTTGGCAGCATATCACAAAGGCGTGTCATTCCATCCGAATGAAGTGGCAAGTGACGTCGACCACACGATTCTTATTCTTGATAAATCGGTACACATGTTTCCGTGGGAATCACTCCCGTGCCTTCGGGGCCACTCGGTATCTAGGCTTCCATCATTAGCCTCTCTCCGGGATAGAATCCTTATGATGCAGGAGAAGAACCCATCTCAACAACCACAGCCCGGATTCTACGTTGATAAGGCCCGTGGAGCCTATATCCTCAACCCAAGTTCCGATTTGGTCAACACCCAAAAAGCTTTTGAAGAAGATCTTAGAACTCTGAAAACCTGGGAAGGAATTGTCAACAGACCTCCTTCTGAGGAGGAGTTCCGGCGTAACCTGGAAGAACGAGAGCTATTGCTATACTTTGGTCATGGAAGTGGTGCTCATTTCATCCGCGCCCGTACGCTCAAAAAGTTGGATAAGTGTGGTATCGCCCTACTCCTCGGCTGTAGCAGCGGGGCATTGAAAGACACCGGCGAATTCGAACCATATGGAATGCCAATCAATTACCTGCTCGGGGGCTGTCCATCCATGGTGGCTACACTCTGGGACGTCACAGATAAGGACATCGATAGGTTCTCTAAGGATGTCTTCAACAGATGGGGATTATTCAGTGGGCGAGGCAATTCTAAGAAAGGGAGAGAGGTGGAGGCACCAAATGCATCGTTGGTCGAGGCGGTAGCGAAAGGAAGGGAATCTTGTGTGTTGAAGTATCTTAATGGGGCAGCACCGGTTGTGTATGGCATTCCGGCCTACCTATCGTAAGCTGCATGGGGTGGCGATATCATGGCGTTTCTGGGGATGCTTGTTTTCTACTTCTCTTCTCTTGTTGGGGGTCCTGCTATAGGATGGGTCTGTTGTGCTGTGTCGAATTGTAACTACATTGATGGTTTGGTATTGTATGCTACATACGGGGAGTGTATGGGTTTGTTTTTTTATATTTTGGTTTGCCCCCTTATTATATAATGATTACTGTTCATGGATTGCTTGTAGCGTTTTCGTTCGCGCCGGTATAGGTTTTCATAGAGTCGTAGATTATTACTATTTTTTTTCTCCCACGCTCGTTTATTTATCGTGGCACTTTCTGATGTTGATATTCGCGGAACTTGTGTGTCGTATGATACGCACAAGTACATGTGGTACGTAGATGACTCGAGGAACAGTTAATTGCGATACTTGTATACCAGTAGCATTTTGCTACGCCGGTTGAATCTACAGTACGATTGGCTAGTACAGTCCTTAGGCAAAAAGTGTTTGGGAAAATGGGGCGTCTGACTAAGCAAATTCACAAACACTTTTGCATTGACATAAATATACTTAGTAATACAAATCTCAGAATAAAGAAGTATGTTTGATGTAACACTTTTGGCTACTTTACACCAAAAATACCTCTTTGGAAAACTCAATAACAAATCAACCAGCTTCTAAAAAAATTAAGCAAAACCTCTGCATTATTCTCCTTCTCTTTGTCTATCTGGTAGAAGTTTTTTTATGTTGTTTATGGTTCTGCGTGATTTGTTATCGTCAATTAAACTCTATGTAAAAGTCTGGTGCACGTTTTGGAGTGGAGGAACCATACCGGTAGTATGATAGCCGTACTGTTATCATGTCTTGGCTGGGAGGTTGTCCAGCTAACAAAGATCACGTGGTACAACCGAGGCATCTTCGCATAAGCTTCAGATGTTCCCTCCTGCCGATCAACCCATACCCTTCTTCATTCACGTCACACAACACCCCCATCGGTCACCTCAAACTCTACGCCGGGTCAATATCATATCATACTATGAGAAATCCACTCCTACTCTAAGTTAAGCCTTCCACCCTCCCCCCCCCTTCTCCACCAAACCTAACCATCAACAAGAACAACAGTCGCAGACAACCACTACCTCCATGGATCCCGCATCCAAGCGGGCCAAGCCACCGGGGGCCTCGAACGCCCGCCGCCTATTGATCCTATCGCTCCGATACGCTGTCTCCCCCAAAGAATACGCGGTTCTCCGCCGTCGCATACTGCTCAAAGGCCCCGGGAGTCTTCGCGCCGCGACGCCGTCCAAGGCTCAGTTTGATGCAGTATGCTTTGAGCCGGGACGAGACGACTACCTGCCCGCGGCAAGTAGAGCTGGCCTTCGAGTTTTCCTACTGACATACATAGTACTTAATTCATGGGACACTGTCGTAGGGCGATTGACTAAGGGACGGCGGAAGGGGGTCGTCGGTGATTGGGCGAAGAAAGCGACAGAGACGGCAACCAGAGCGGCGCTTTTCAGGAACCCGAATTTGCTCTGCTCGCTGTCGCTAAGCACGCTGGTTGTTGCTCATCGGCTGTTGTATAAATTTTTCTTCCGTCTTCGGGAGAATTTGTTGCTTCCACAGGCACGTACGTTTCGGTTGAGACACCCGAAGGTCGCGAGGCTTTTCTTATCAAGGCTTTCGCCGTCAATTGGGTCTGCGTTGGCGGGATTGGCATTGTTGATCTATCCTGCGGGAGATAGGAGGACTACGGTATCTGCTTGGACTTTTGTGAAGGCGTTAGAGTTTTGTTATAATCGATTAGAGGATGAAGGGTGGTTTCGGAATAAACCTTGGGTAATCCCCCCTCGATTATTTTTGGTGTGTATGGCGTCGATGAACTGATGGGGGGGGTAGTGGTTTGCGTCGTGGATGTTGTTCCCGATTGCTTCGGGGCAGCTGCTTTACACTTTCGTTTTCGACAGAGATTGCTTCCCATCTGAGTATGGGAGTTTCATCATGGGGTATTCGAAGGAGTATGTCCAAGCTCGGCCAGTGGGCTATCCGGACCATCTGCAATGGCCAGGAACGTATGATATCGTGGATAGCATAGGGAAGATTGCGGGGCTAAATTATCCGTATGCTTTGTTTTGCCCTCCTGTCACTCACGACAAACCACTTACTCTCTACCCTTAGCCCTTTTAACTCCGCAATCCTATATCCTAACGTAAATCCCCTCCCAAAATCCCTCCAACTCATCTCCCCAATCGTCTCCCCCGCCCACCCCACAATAACCTCCCTCCAATGCGCCCTCCTGCATCCGCAAGAGCCTAGCTGCCTGAAAACCTATCTGGCATTTTGGGCTTCCGAATTCACCTCTGTAGCAAAATTCATGTCAGTAGTCTACGCCATATCCTGGCTCCCCCGCTACAAAGCTTTCCTACGCAACCCGGCAGGTGCGCTCGAAAAGCTCTCAAAGTCCACCCTCTTAACAACCACGTTCATCACAGGATCAATAGGAACGTCCTGGGGCATGGCCTGCTTGTTTCAGAAACTCTTACCAAGGCACTTGCTCCCGAAGGGACGGTACTGGCTTGGCGGCTTCATTGGCGGCTTATGGGCGCTTGTGGATTCTAGGGGTGGTCGCGGCAATTTCTTGTACACCTTTAGGGTTGGGCTGATCAGTGCCTGGAAAGTGTTTGCTAAGAAGGGCTATGTGAGGGGTGTTAAGTGCGTCCTCCTTCCTCTCCTTTGTTGTTCTAGTGACTAATTGTGGGACGCAGAAACGGCGACGTATACCTCTTCATCCTAGCACTAGCGATCATCAACTCGCTATTTGACACTGGGGAACACGCTGTGTCTGGAAGCTTTTCTAGGAGGGTGTTGAGCTCTGTGCGCGGACGGGGGCTGAAGGACCCTGTTAATGAGGCGGAGAAAGCGCTGGATAAGGGGAAGGGGAAGGAGGTAGGTACTAGCGAGATCATGGCTGTAGGAGAGAAGTGATTGTTGGGACTTCTGTTTTCTGATTTAGGGGGGGGGGGGCGTTTGGAGAAAAGTCAGGATGTCGGGTAGGGGAGTGGGTTTGTAAGATTTTGATGGAATGGGTGTCACTTCCATTTCCGCTCAGCTTCAAGGAATGGGAATATGCTTTGAGGGGATGGTATAGTGATTGATATCACTCGGTTACTTTTTTTCCCTTAGCAATTTAGCTTCCCCACGGTTCGGGGATCGTGGTGCGTGCAGCATTATGTACTTTTTTAAGACCCCTACCGTCCACTTATGTACTGTGCAGCTTACCAAAAAGTCCGATCTGATCTTTTGACGATCCATCCATCCCGTCAGGTTTGTTTCTTCCTTATGTCTTAAAACTCCCACACCCAGCAGCAATGAGGCATCTCTAGCAAGCCGGGCTGAGGAGAAGAAACAAAGGAGATACAAAAGAGGAGAAAGATAGAATCAACTGGTGCCCGGAGCCACGCCCCGTTGCACTGAAGGTCTCAAACTCTCAGACGACTACACAAGGAGCAAATCGCCCGCACCCCCACCAAGATCTCAAGGAGCCGATACTGGTAGAATAGTGTTCGCTTGTAGGCATGATGGTGACTTGGATTGTCCGGCCACTAAACATCCCCGCTTTCCCTACAAACTTCCATCCTGCTCGCTGCTTTCAACTCATGAGAACGACTTGAAAGTCGAACGCAATACCCCAGACAAGATTACAACGAATCATGGATTCAGGGCTATTGCGCTTACCTATTACACAACTTGTCGATCCCCGCATGCCGGAAGGTCTTCAGCAGTACATTTGTAATCCGCAACTCTCCAGATCCTGTCCTTCTCATAGCCAAATCCACATTTTTTTTACCATCACTGATATTCTGAAACTGAGATCGCCGCCCAGCTGTAATAATATCTATTGAACATTAGATGTCTTACAGGGTTAGACACATTCTTAAAAGAGGGAAGAATACGAGCGATAATCACTGATAGCCAGCAGCGGGATCCCTTCGTGAGCATCGTTATCCTTAGCCTCAGGCGGAAAAAAACTCCAAAGACAGCCGGATAAGAACTCGTTCTTGTCATGATAATGATATGATGTGAAAATACCTAGTTGGTGCAGTGGTTAACATGTCAAGAAACAATTAGCCCCCTGCGCAACTGGCAGGAGCCCAGGAGTTTTCAATTCCTCTCAAAATGAGTTACTACCGAAGAAGAAGGATCCGTCACGTAGGGCAGGAGATTTGAGAGATCCTGCCCTACAGGAACTGAGAGAGACTGAAGACCTTAAGCCTTTAACAATAAGGCTGTAGCGTAAATCAGACCTGCTGCGAGGTGGTAGAATCCGGCTCCTGATCGTACCCTTGAGGGTAAGGTCTGTGATCGGCGGGGCAGCAGAACAATTGGGAAACAAGAATTATTTTTTTGATTTTCTTTTCTTGGGAAAGTTGGTTTGATTCCTTTGATTCGGGGGAAGCAACTGTGAATTCTCAATGCTCTAGATTCTCAAGGAATAGTATAGCGTTCCTAATCACAATTAATCACTCGGGCATCTCATATCCTCGTGCCTTCCACTTCCCCATTCATGAGTGTGTGGGTGACTTGTGCGAAAATTTAGTCCGAGGGGGTGTATGCTATCTTTCCGTAGTGTCTAGGGGGGGGGGGGGGGGTAATACCCGGAATCAGAGCAAGACACCAGGACGGTCAGACTGGCTGGGGGGGTAACGTAGGAGGCCGGGGGTTGGGGGTTGGCCGACATCCTCTTTTATCGTGGTATGCCTGATAGAAGGTAGATAACACAGATAATCCTTCTGAGCGATTAGGCTAGAGTCTACCTCCCACCACGCCTCCACCGCCAAAAGTGAATGGGTAAACCTAGACCAATGCACCCGCCCCTGCTCGGGAAAGCAAAAAACCATCATTAAGTTAGAGACCACGTTTTGACTTCCAGAGGTCGCAAAGATCTCACAGGATATCTGGCCCTCATAGCGTGCGCTTTTGAGCACCGACACCCCAAAATATTTGGGAGTAGGATGCCTCCCTGAGTATAGAAAACACAATACCCCATTCTAGGGAAAACCCACCAATGGCTAGACGGAATTTATGTGATGTCGGGAGATAGATGTGGAATGGGCGGCTACATCCACAATAATTTAGGCGATATTCTTCCTGGGGGCCCATGGTTTAGCGCAGATGCCACCTACAGACCCGCATCCCTCGACTCCTACAAAGAAACAAAAGTGAGTGGATTGTCAAAAGACAGCATGAACCAGATACCTTCCTTCTTCCGATCCACCCGAATCAGTCTCCCCGTCCAGTCCTCCCTTCTCTTGTCCATCCAGTCTTTTATTCGGCGTTTGTCCAGCCCGATAGGAAGCTCAAGCGGCCCATGTCATCATGCCGGATCACTCGCTCATCAGCTTTCTTCTAAATATTGCGGGAGGAGAAAATATCTATTATTAGCTGGATGCCCTACCAGGTCGATTGGAACCTTCAATCTTCGCACGGGTCATGGTTACCTAATCTTCCGTTTATGAATCTCTCGACCTCCTGCTGCTAGTCCTCCAGGCTTGTTCCTGCTGGGGGTTTCTTTGCTTTACTTCGACTGCTGTGTTAGGATCTCCAGCCCTGTGTGTAGTTCCTCAGTGGACACCCCCTTATGAGGCTATCGGCCATTGTCTTGTTAGCTTCGTGTTATGCCCTGCTCTCTTCTTTCGCCTTGATATGTTTCTGGTTATGCTAGTGGAAGCCCGAAGGCTACTATTCATTAAGAGATATATATACATCTTTTTTTGCGCCAATCATCCTCTTCCTAACTAATCCCTAGTCCTTAAGTCGTTCCAATCGCGTCGGGGATCCTTTCATCGTGTTGCTCCGGCCCCACCTGAACAACACCCAAAGTACCGGTACATCGTAAGTATAATGCATCGACTATATAGGTGGAGCAAACAAAGAAAGAAATCATGGAACAAGGGAAATTTCTGGGGGAGAGTTTTAACCGGAAAGAGATAAGAGAAACAGAGTGTTGCATGGGAAAGGCTTCGAGCTATAACCCATACCCAGACTCGTTAATCCTTACTCGACCAGGCAAGGAGATCAGCACGGGCGTGGTAACTTGTATGTACATTCCTTTCGTATGGAATTTCCTTTAATAAATTCTAGCGGAGGATGATGACAAAGCACAATCTGCGTGGCCGACTCAGCTCCGGAAGGAAAAAGAAGGAAAGGGGATAATTTCTGCGCGTAAGGGGTTTAACTGGGGGAGAGGAGCGGCGGTAGTGGTGGCGGTGGATATGTCAGGGAGGCTGTAAATCTTGTTGGAAGTGGCGTTTGAGGGCTGCATCAACGTTACCACTCCGCCATCTCCATTCCCAGCGGCAAACGGGAGCGGCCAAAATAATCCGGCTTGTCGGGGTCGATATTTTCCCGCTTAAGTATGGTAGCATATCGCCCGCTCCCTCACGTACCATTCCAAGAGGCAAACAAGAGCGGCGATTTTCTGCATTTGTTCGGCCTGTCAGGAAGGGCGTCTTCCTATCCGAACAATATTTCTTCATTACTCCTTCATGAAATTCTCAGCAGGCCGCACGAGTGGCATGTTTCCCGCGAAACTGCCGCTTAGCCGGCACCAAGGCCATTTATCCTTGTTAAAGCCACAATCATGAAGAAGGGTGCGTAGTGTAGCCTAGTAAACAAACTTTAATCAAGGACCATTACCTAAATAATCACCCTAAAACTCCACCTCTTTTTAGTGGTGATTAAATGGATATTATGTAATTGTCATACTCCCCAAACAGCTTTGGCGCAAGCGATTTCGCGCTGTCCGGGAATTTCTTTTTCGCGCGGGCTCTGATATATAGAGGACTATTTGAGGAAGAGTGTGTTGGAGGACTGGCGGAGAGAGCCCGGGCCGCGGAGGATTCAGATAGCTTGAGCAGGTTTCCGCGATCACCGAGCGGGGCCCACTAAAAGAGCGGGGTGAGCGGAAAGATAGTCTTAGAGAGTGAGATGGATCGGGTGGACAGTCGAAGCTTTCTTATCCGCACCGCCCTTGTGCCTTTATCGGCCCTTGTGTTGGTTCGTAAGAAACTCCAAACCCCGGCCCGCCTGTCCTTGCGCCGAATTTTTGTCCCCCCAATATTTAAGGAATGAGCAGAAGTCTAGGTACAAGTATTTTAGCGGATAACTAGAGTGGGGCTCTTAGCATCTTTAAGTATATCTTCGAAAGTTTTCTCCGGAATATTTTCCTCCGGGCTACCCTCGGTTGTCATCCGGGTTTGGATCCTGGCCTGATCCGACGCGGGAACACCCGGTGGTGTCACCTTTGCTGGGACTTACCATGGACACACCTATCGTTCGTCTAGCAAGAGGTTCTTCGATTTTACTCGGAATACGAGGCCTCCCAAAGCCTAGAGACCTCCAGGGGATTTCTTATCGCGAATCAAGAAGCTCGACTCGATACCTAGCAGTATATTCTGCCAGAACGCCAAATGCATACAAATGTGTGCTGTGGGGATGCGATGGTCCATCTTAACAATACCGCGGAGTCGCGTCTAGTCTCTAACTATTCGGGGCACTCCTTCCAAAATCATTTCCGGTCCGCCAGCAACCCCTCACCAAGGAACCTGACATGTTTTTCGATGGCTGCTCCTTTTGAGTGGTGGAGTCAAAGTGAAACACACGACGGCGGGATTTTGCCCAGCAGCCTAATCGCACAAGCCATCTGCTTCATGGGAGCTAGGATCGCAGCTTATTAGCACTAGTTCTCTTTCTCCCACCCTTTGAGGGCTCTCCTCACTTGATGTAGGTCTTACCGACCCCTGAATTCCCGTAGCAAAAGAAGATTACTGTACGTTTTCGGGCCCGCCTTTCCCACTCCCATCGCACCAGCTTCTAAATTCCTTGGTTTGTAGGAGCCTTTCACCCAGATCGTCAAACCGACGGCCCCGAGCCCGATGCCGCCGCCTGGACTCTGGTGAAGATAACTACGCCCAGATCTCAGACCGATCATCGACAACGATAAGGTTATTTGACACATTCAAAGAGCCATTGAGCAGTGCCGGTTGGTGAGAATCCTTGGAGCTGAGGGAACGCGGGGATCTTTACCATCGAGCCACCCTATGGCATCTGAGGACGGCCCAATCAAGCCAGCTGTAATCTGTGGCTGCTCTAATTGGGTGATCGGCCACACATGTCGACGAGAGTGACGGTTTGTCAACTCAAATCACTTCTCCCCAAAAGTCAAGTGCCTAGGTCAACCACAACTGCCTTACCCAATATGGCTTAAGATGTTTTAGTTATATACACTTGTATCATGAGAAAATAAAATTTGGAAGCGATAGTCTCCGCAGATTTCCCTACCCCCTCCCAATATCCTATCAGAGGCGTGTCTATCATACGTACCATGTCCACCCGAGGTTGTCCAAGGTTGAACCCCGGGAAAACACTATTGCACAGTGCTGCTACAAGCCGCTCCCCCACCGGCAGTTAAATCCGGAAACCGACATTCCACTTGACCTAAAGCCCCCAGAGAAACTCCTCTTATCATCAATAAAAACCGAAAAAAATATCTCTGCTATGGTCCCATAATAGCAGTTTTCGGAACACCTTAGGGATCTATGCCCTAGCTTTGTCGTCTGATATGACACTACGCTTAATATCTTCTGCTCTGCGTCTCTACGCGGTGAAAGGGTAAACTCGTCTAAACTAAGCTACTACTCGTATCGGGGATAGCGCTCTGTAGGACGGGTCGAGCCTACTTAAAAGCTCAACTCACTAACACTATTTCAACTTGGCGGGTGCCGTAGGAAGAGTTCAGGAGAAATCACCCACCGCGAGAATTGGCCCTCAGAATCCAAGCCTCCTGCCGAAACTCCCGCGGGCCAAAACCACAGTCGCTGGTTGGTTGGAATGGCATTGATATGCTTTTCTGTCGGGTGCGGTGGGGATGGAGAGAGTGGGGTATTCGGAGTATTTGGATTGGTTAAGTTTAGGTAAGTTAACCCGTTATCAACCTTGATAGTGCTTCCGCGTTTGTTGGGGTTGGGCGTTGGTGCTCGAGCGCCATGGTTTGCGTGTTGTGTGTTCTTCTCACATCGCACGCTCGATGCGATGGGCTGGGGCCCATGCCGTCATCTCAGGACATTGAAATACGGTACTCCAGGCATAGGCATCCCCGCCCTGTCACCGCCATCCCGTTTGTCTTTATATAAAAATTTCCCCCGCTCTCGCTAGTATCCGAATATCGTAGTTTAGCACCCCTTTCATTGTTAGTACTCCCCCTCCAATCGCAGAGATAAATGGGTTGGAGATAAAATTTAATTCAATTCTCTCCGATCCCGAATATGCTTCCCTATGTCAATACACGGATCGCCATCGGGCTTAGGCGGTTGCTGTGCCTCTCCTAGCAACGGGTGTGTGCGTCAGGTTTTTCCCGTATGGGGTAACTCCAGGATAGGTCGTTGCCCTCATGGGGGGTCACTCGGCCGGGGTCGGGACTTAAGAAGGAGATGGAGTGTTCTGATTGGAGCTGGGCGGGCCCTAGGCTACCGCACCGGTATGTGGTTGCAGATTCTGCTATCTCGGTAACCACGGACCAAGACCGGTATCTTACCTATCTTTCAGATAGGTCCCATTGGGCTGAATCCCAAGTTGACGGGAAATCAATTCCGAATGATTGCATTCTCAACCAGGATCGAGTCAACGCTTTAGACAACGGCAGGTGGTACGGCAGGCACGTTAGGAGAAAGCTAAGCGGATTTACTCCAGTATGATTCCGGAGATGCAAGAGATTCCAAGAATATCCCTCATCCGAGCCCCGGGGTTCATGATTATTTGCTGCGCATGGTTGAGAATATGACTGGGCCCATTGAGTATGTGAGTATGTCTCATAGGTCTCGATCAAAATCCACGACTGCCTAGCGGCTTGGCAGTGAACAAGCAGGAACCGCTGTGGACATCAAAGTACAATTTACCTAATTGGTAGCAGTACCATCACCATGCCCTATCTGGATACCGGTAAATATAATATTGAAAGATTTAATTAAATATGATACCGGTACCGGTACTCCATCCGCGCTTCCAGGAAGAGCGTGTCGAGATAGGCAATCAGAGTGACTGATTTCCAAAGCGCGCCGCGGGGCGACAATGGAGAGTTTATGCTTTTGGTGTAACCACTACCGGTTAAGGCATGATAGCTGTTAGCCAAGCGAGCGAGCACGCCTGCACCTCCTCATCAGCTCATCCTTCCCATCAATTAATTTAACCCCCCGAAAAAAAAGTTCATAACACCATTGCTCTAACAAAAGCTTTCGTATTCAACCCACCATCTCCAACACCATCTCCCTCTTAACCACCCACCCAGCCACCCAACCACTCCTCTTCCTTCTCCTTTCTTCCATTAAAAAAAATATACAAAAATCTGAGGCTCTTTTTTTGTATAAAAAAATCAACGCCTGGGATCGAAGAGAATGGCTGCCTTGACCATCTCACCCTCACATTCACCTCTGCCAACAAACGGAGGAGGCGGAACCATAAATCACCAATGGCGTCCCCGCACCTCGCGGACTTCCCGAACCTCACAAACTTACACGCGGACGCAACTCGATGAGTTCTACTCGAACGATTCCAGTACGATATCTCCTACGTCAACCGAACCCCCTAAAATCGCCCGAATCCTCGTCTTCGATAACGCACACCCAGACTTTCCACGCGAAATATTTGTAAAGTCGCATCTGAACCTGCTGTTCGACGTTCCGCTAGCTAGTCTTCAGACGGCTGCCGTGCCGCTTTACCGGCAAGTGCCCGTGGCCATTTCTGGTGGGCGGGATAGATGGGAATTCGGTGGTTGGTACGTTATCGACGCAGTCCACAAGGTGGAGAGGTGCTCCAGCGAATTGACGAAACGATTGGAGGATAAGTGGAATAAGAGGAGGAGTTCTTCTCCTAGCAATACCTGGCAGTCGAATCTGGAGCTGGATTGGGCAGCCGTGATGTTGAGGAAGATATCGGACGGAAGATGCCCGCTCGATTCTCTGAATACTTCTCCGTCTCCGACTTCCGGTAGCGATAATGGGGGCGGGAGCGCCAATGGGAAAAATGAAAGGTACGGTGGTGGGGTGGAGGAACAAGATTACACACCATACCCACCCCCACCAAGCCGTGTCTCGGGCTCGCCAGGGGTGGGGGACGGAAAGCACACTCAGGAGGAATTTTTTATAACTCCACATCCTCCTCCGCCAACTAGGATCCCCACAATGTCTAACGAGGAAAAAGAGGACGATACAAACACGCTCATGGTGGATAAATTGGATGAGAGCATCGTTAGCATTTCACGCCAGTCAGAAGCGGACGAATACATGACGGATTCCGAGTACGGCAACCTTTCGAAATCTGACTTTGATGATTGCGATAGGTGGAGCGAGTTGAGTACTGGTCCCATTGAGCGGCAGTGGACCCTGGTTTACACGGAGAAGGACGAGGAACTTTAATGGTGTTTTTTCTTTCTTTTTTTCTTTTCCCCGCAGGTTTGGGAGGACATTGCGGACGCGCGGGGATCGGGATGGAGTAGGAGGAGTTTTTTTTCTTTCCCCGTCTTTTTTCGTTCTTATTGTTTCGATTTCTGTTTGGGCAAAAATCAAATTGTGAACCTAAGTTAGCAATGATATCAACCGCTTTTGACTGGATGGAAAATGGCGACATGTGAGAATGGTCTGATTGGAGAGTATATATACGTGCCGCTAATTCTTTCCCTACAAGGCATCGAACCGCTGGCGCACGCCAGTACCCTAAATCGATCCGACAGGTCTAATAATTGTGTAACAAAGGGCCGACTGGCCAAGTTTTGGAGAGAAGTGAGGTTGGATTAAGCTTCTGATCCCCCTAGCCTATGAGAAACCTTAGTTTCTATCCATCCAGATGAAAATTTGTACCAATCGCGAACTAGAATATCGTAGGATACACGTGGCACGCGTGGCCAGGTTACCGCACCGGTGTCCCACTCGCCCCCCCCCCCCCCCCCCCCCCCAAATCGGCCAGAGCCTATGGAATTACCTAGCCAACCAGGCCGGCCAGCAAAGGAGAGACAGGAGCCTTTGGTGATTAAGCTTGGATTCATTCAGCCTTATGCCGCATATAATCCTGACGTCGGCCACCTCCACATAACATTCCTTCGAAAACAGAAGGCGGATAGACTGGTGTGTCGTGTCTTGTTGGCGTGGGATTAGATAAAAAAATGAACCCTCCAATAGTAATATCAGTGCCGCTGGTGGCAAACGCTCCTTGATGCTGTCGATAGAGGGTTGGGAAACCTTAGGTTGGTGTATATGTTTAGAGGGCGGAGTGGTCTGGGTTATATTCCTTGCTTTCCTTTTTTTATAACTGGTCTGTGGCTGTGGGGGTTGTTGGAGTTGGTGGTTGGTATTTCGTGGGGAGGATGGGGGATTAGGAGTTATTTGTGGTATGTATCATACAGGGAATAAAAGAAGAAGAAAGGTGGGGAGTGTGGATGAGTTTGAGTGGGCGCGGTGGATATGGTAGTATAAGTTGGGTAGGGAATGGAAAGGATTGGATTGGGAAGTGGGGATGGTATGATGCCTGTGATTGGTGATGAAGGGAGTTTGTTTTCTGGTGCTATAGGGGAGCTATTGTCGAAGCTTGTGTAGCAGTGAAGCTGGTGTTCGAGAGGTATCTGGTGCGGTTTCCTAACGTAAGACGTGCGATAATTCCTCCAACCTTGAGCTCTATCTACTCTGGCACCACTAAGGTTTATTACTATCTGGTTTTGTATGCACCATATATATTCCCCTTGTCCTAGAAATTTAGGTATAGTAATGTAGCCTGCTGCAGTGAAAAATGCTTAACTTTTGTTTCTAAGCCAGATCGGCACCCAGAGTCTCCACGCCCCTCCTGAGCCCTCCTGAGGAGCCATAATCAGGTGTTCCAGGGATCAGTTGGTGGGTACGGCGAGTAAAGTGGAGTGGTCGAGATATTCCCTCGTTTCTGGCGGAAGCTTATACCCGCCTGGCATGCACGCCAGATAAACAGCGGTACGGGGAGTGCGGTGGCCTGACTGTGTGTAGGTTTACTCGCTGCCTTTTCCTGCGGGTAGTTGGTTAGCCTACGTTATATACCCCTTCAGGACAGCGAGTGGCTTACAATAAGCTCGAAAAGCTTGGGCTCGGATTTACAATATATATATTTATCACTATGTGAGAGAACCGTGCCAATACAGGCTTTGATCCTACGGCAGTACATTCCCGAAGCACGCCAGCTTTGCGCTGTGATCGCACCTACAAATTCGGCATAAATCTGGCCATTTCGACCCCGGCCTTTTTATCTTTGTTTCTTTGGGGCGCGGGTTGTTTGGGATGATATGCTTGGCTTGGATATTTGCCTGCTGGATGCCAAAAGAGTTTGCGGACGTCGCTAACTAGAAATGCTTGGGCTTTGTTGATACTGATCAGTTGAAAGTGTCCAGTACCGAAGTTGAGGGGAAACTGGGACTCCAGTCTGGAGTTTTGGCAAACTTTTGTCATAATGTGATATCATAGCTCGCTCCCACCAGGCTGAGTCCGCAAACAGAGATGATTTATGTCTGGTCTGTGGGGATTGGCACCGGTATTTCTAAGGCGGTTCTAGTTCGAGCCTGGCCCGACTAAATTCGACCTGGATCCCCGGAATAGTGCTCTGTTGAGTTGCTGGAAATAGCTTGTATGTTGCAGTTGGTTAGTACACCAGTCTACCATACTGGTAGTCCCCGGTTCGAGCACGGGCAAAAAAAAGTATTTTTTATTGAAGATCATAAGTTCAATTTTTACCTCCTTGAATCTTTCTTTAGTTTTCCTTGTTTTTGATTTATTAGTATACTGCCTCCGTGTCAGGTATTGGCCCATCACCCCGGAATAGCTACCTACAGCAAGCCTATAGAAAACGTAAACAGGTGCCAATTCTCGACTCGGGGACACAAGTAGGATAGAAAATGTGAGACTAGGCAATTTTCTGCGGCCCAGCAAAACAATAAAGGAAAACCCAACAACCTAAATAAGCTTAAAAACTAAACAAGCGCTGAATCTCAGCTAAAAGTACATCCCAGGAAAACTGTCCTCCCGAGTGATCCCGTATGAACACAGACATTTCCACCACTATGCTCTGATCTCCCACTAAGAACCGTAACAAGCGCCTAATCCCTATAATGCACCCACCCAGATATATGCACACTGACAGTCTGAATTAGAAACCAGCAAAAAAGAAGGAGATTATCTACCACCCCCTCTCTCACTTAATCATCCTCGAAAAGCTCCTTCATCGCTTCATAATTGATCTCCTTGGAATAACTCCTTCACATGAGCATGTTCTTCGCACAGTTGGCAGGGGTAGCAGTCATTTCCTGGCTGTTGCTATCGTGGGGCTTATTCCTCTCCCGCTTTTTGGCAGTCTTGATGATACCATTGCGGAGGTCAGTTTCCTTGTTTAGTTGTTTCACTATAATATCCATGTTAGCCATACCATGGCACTCATTGAGAGGGGAAGGGAGATTAAAGAGAAAGAAGAAAAAAAGTAAAGATCTTGCATTCTTGTTCACGCAAGTAGTCTCTTTGTTAAGCTCCACCCAGATCTTCTCCTTCAGGTCTCATTCCTCTTTGGCGAGCAGGGCATTCTAGACTTCAAAGCCGTCGTGGCAGAGCCATCTAGTCGAGTGGCGATCTCGGATTAAATTACTTCCTCCGCGATGGCGGAGTGTTGGTCATCTTGGGCCGTTTCGACGCCCTGCGCTGTGGGGGGGTCTGCCATGTCGATTAGTGTTCTGGGGAGTGAGGAGATCCGGAGTGGCAAAGGGGTGGGGTTCTGGGATTACGAAGCCATCTCCGTCCAGTCGCAGGGGTCGAGGAGGTAAGTAGTGTTGGGGCACCGGGAGCGGCACTTAGATCTACATGAGCAGCGACAATAGTGATATCCTGTGGATCCTTGATGACCTCTCCACCATCATTAAACTCCCTGACCCTCTTGCGCCACTTTGAGGCTTTCAGTCCATGGCTAGGTGGGTTGTGCGCTTGCTCCAACCATATCTTTCTAAATTCTTCAATAATGAAGTCTCTACTCTTAGTATCCTTGAATTCATCCAGCCGCTTCAGGATAGTCAAGTCTGCTACTTTAATAATGTAAACAACCTCCCTAACAGAGCGGCAGAAATCGTTCATGCGGGCTGCGAGGATCAATGCAGTGCCACAAATACTTAATGACTGACTGCCTTGGACCATCCAATCATGGGACAAAGGCTGAATGATAAGGAGGGCGTCGTTAGAGACATTAATCTGTTCACAGCGGAAGTGGAGATGCTTGGCGAAGCGGTAGACGTAGACTGTAGGATCTATGTGTGGTAACCAGACTTCGAGGATTTGAGCAAGTTGAAAGTAGGTTTGGGTGAGCGAGAAAGACATTCACCTGGAGCACTGTTAGCAGAAAGAAGCCCGTCGGCCTCGAGTGGAAAACTCGCATGTCTGAGAGGTCAATGAGCATGTGGGAACTCTTTTCGAGATGACAGACAATGTATAGACAACAGGTGACGACGGGTTGTGCTTCGCGACCTCTGTTGAAGTAGTGCGTAACGGATAAGGTCAACCATCGTTAGGCGTGATCTGCAAAATGTTCAGGGCAATTGACAGCGCCGGCGAGTTGAACAATTTTGCTACGTCCTCAAAGCTCAAGTCAGCCCAGAAAGAACAAAATATATTAGGAGCAACATAGGGTGCGAGTAGAATAAAAATAGGACAAACCTACCATTCTGAATTATCTGTTCCCGAATCTCAAGACTATTTCCATTCATAAACCTCCCCCCGCCCCCGCTAGCATGGGGCGTACTTCACATACACACACACCCCCTCCCCAGCCCCGCCCCCAGCTATCTCTTCCCCCTTCTTCCTAGCCTCTAATTTCTCTTGATACTGGGTAAAGCGAATCATCGACGATTTTCATGAGCGTCGGGACCGCCCCGGTAAAGACCGTGGTCCAGGCCATTGTGTGATACTGCAAATGTGGCTGGACGAAGAATCAAGTCGGTGAGTAACCGTGATGTGAGAAAGAAAAGAAAAAACCGTGAAATTGGCTTGACAAACAAAAGAGCTTTGAGAACGTAATGAAAGGGGAAAAATAAGGAGTGGGTGGTTGTTTGATGATGATTCGGATTATGTGGATGGATTGATGGTGGGGAGGTGGGAGAGGGAAATGCGGGAGAAGAGAGGTTTTATCTAGTCGGGGCATGGATATAATCCGTGAACACTGGGGGAGTTATTGGCAACAAGCTCAGTAACCAAATATTCGAGCTTAGCCAGTTAGAACCTTGGAAAATCAAAATTCACCACTTCTTATCAAAGAAATGTGAACAAAATTTCTTCTCTTTTAACATACTAGTATATGATATACCACTGCAAGTGCGTATGGCCTGTGAGCCCAGTACCCACCCCTCCAAAGTCCTATTCATAGACTGAACCTGGTATGAGAGTATAAGGTGCATTTTAACGGAAACGTGCAAGTACGAGTATTCGTATCATGGGTGTTGGATCCTAGGATGGATGTGCAATTTGTTACTGCACAAAGTATCACTCGGATTAACTGACATTGGTTTTTGCCTATTCAGAAAAGCCAAGACATGGCAACTGGATGTAGATGGCATGGTAATCCCGGAACTCCACGCCCCTTCGCCACTCCTGATCTCCTCACTCCCCAGAACACTAATCGACATGGTAGACCCCCCCACCGCAGGGCGTCGAAAAGGCCCAAGATGACCAACACTCTGCCATCGCGGAGGAAGTAATTTAATCTGAGATCGCCTCTTGACTAGATGGCTCTGCCACGACGACTTTGAAATCTAGAACGCCCCGCTCGCCGAAGAGGAATGAGACCTGAAGGAGAAGATCTGGGTGGAGCTTAACAAAGACTACTTGCGTGAATGAAAATGCAAGATCTTCACTTTTTTCTTCTTTTTCTTTAATCTCCCTACCCCTACCAATGAGTGCCATGGTATGGCTAACATGGATATTACAGTGAAACAACTAAACAAGGAAACTGACCTCCGCAATGGTATCATCAAGACTGGCAAAAGCGGAAGAGGGGTAAACTCCGTGATAGCAACAGCAAGGAAATGACCGCTACCCCTGCCGACAGTGCGAAGAACATGCTCATGTGCAGGATTTAGAACATGCCTATACCGTGCTCAAAGATGATGCACTTGCGGGATCCGGGGGGGTTTTGCTAATGTTGCCGGGGGGTAGGCCAATTACCACTTTTGAGTGGGAGCATATCCGCGCTTGCACTAGCACGTAATTGACAAGTGGAGGATATATGACATTGTGGAGGGACTAGGGTGATGTCGACAAATGTGCGATCATTGATTCTTCCGATGAAGATGATACTAGTAGAGCCAAGGAAAGCATTGGATCAAATTCGCCTGTGACCTAGTAGGAGGAGAGGAAAGGGAATGCTACTACGCTTGGAGATGGTACCAGCACTATCACTGCCAGAACGAAGGAGATAGTAGAGAAAGGTGGAGGTATGGTCAAACTATGATCAGGATGGTGAGAGATTCTGATGGGGGCGGAAGTAAGAGAAAAAAGAAAGGAGGTGGAATAGACACCCGGAAGGGGGCTATTAGTGGGCGGAGGACAAGTCTGAGTTTACTGGCTGCTGTGGAGGAAGAAAGTATGTACTCCTGCCTACATTCTAGGAGTGACTCTGACCTTTGCTATAGGGAAGGCTATGAGTGCTAGGTATAGTGTTCACTCCCTCCTGCTCTCTTTCAATTACACTTCGTGTAGCGTCCCTGGAGCAACATCTCCTATAAAAAGTAAACGATCAGGTGTGCATCCTTCTACAGATTTCGACCAATGGTCGCACAGCTCGACCCCAATGCCCTCGGATACAGAAGCGGAGGGCTGCGATCTGCATTGTGCTCAACGAATGGAGATGATCTTCTCTACTATTACTTTTACACTGGAGGTTCAATGTGTCATTAAGACAATTCTGTGTAGGGAATATAAGTTGATAGTCAAGGAGGCAGAGGAAGGTAATAAGCGGCTGCGAAAGTATCTTGTTGCTACTGATTTGAGTGAGGAGGCCCAACATGCCCTGGAGTTGACAATCACAGTTGAGAAGCAAAATTGTCCACACAATCAAAAAAATCACCAGAGTCATATTAGAGAAGTGATTTTGAGTTGTGCGAGGCATAGTAAAATCTCCCAATTGTAAATCTTCACCATAAATCCCAATACCGAATGCTACCAGCCTGTGACGAAAAATATAAAAAGAATAAAAAAAACAGAGGTCCACTCCACAACAGCCAGAGCTACCTTGTTTGAACCCTGACAGTTGGTTGGATATTTTGATGCATGCGGGTCTTGATGATACTCACATGGTGGCTAGATGGGTTTATTCTGTGAATTGATCATTCTTGTGGGGTTGGCCATTGTGCCATACTTAGTGTGGATATCGTTCTGTAGAGTTTGTATCCTACAAGGCCTGCGATCTTGCTTACAGCATCTCTTGTCAAAATACACTTATTTTATATAGTCCATTGCGAACCAACAACTTGAACTGAGTCCATTTATCACACAGAGCATAAACATTTCCCTACCATTGTAACTAGGTATTACTAGTATGACAAGCAGTTAGTAATGAGTTATTTCTAGGGACAAGGATTTGGGACACAAACTTACCCCGTCAGTCCCCTGTCTCTGGCGCGAGGGACCCTTTCCACTGTGCCCGGCCTTGAGGCCCCCTGGCCTTGGGGGGGGTGTTGGTATAATGATAGATTGGGCTACATTTCCTTGGCTTACTAGTGCCCGAATCATTCTTTCACAGTATTCTACCTTCAACATTCTTTCTTGTACCTATAGCGGCTTCCCCTCACATTTGCCATCTTCTTGCTTCTCTTCTAGGAGCCTTTCCACTTTCCAGATTCGATGTGCATTGGCGATAGTGATTATCTGGATAATAAATAGAGCGCCGATGGTGACAGCCTTTCCGCTATGTTTAAGAAGCAATCTGGTATAAAGCATTAGTACTAGTGTAGTAACATTACTATCTTAGAATTGAAATAAGCCTTTTGATGTGCTAAAGATTTTGCCACTCATTTTGAAATACCTGTGTGTGATGGTGAGTGGGAGATAGAGAGGTTTGCAGGAAGAGGAGGGTATGAGAGTGTGGGTACTGCTCTGTCTTGATGCGTTATGTTTATCCCTACTAGTTCCTTGCCATCTAGGTAATCAGGCTAGGTATTCTTAATAGCCTTAACACAAATTATTTTGGCTCACTTGAGCTACATCGCTTCACTCTTTAAAATATATCAGCCCAGTTTTCACCTGTATTGAAACAATACCGCTATTCCCAATACTCCCTCATTGTGCGACTTCTCCCCTCACTCATTAGCCAAACCTCTTTCCCAAACAGCGCTCCCATCCATTTGCTTATATTTGCCACAACTTGAAAGGATTCTTCGCTACCATGATTATGAACCAATATGGGAGGAAAGGGAAGCCCACCATGCTCAACTATTCATCTTGTTTGGTTAAGGGCTAATGGGGTACCTTATCGGAATTCTATTTCATTCTTGAATACGACTCCGAAATTGCTATAGGATCGTGATAATCCTAGAAACGTTACCCCCAATAATGGTTACAATTTGCTATTTACAATTCGGTTTCCCCAAACTCTTATACGAGGAGCTACTCATCCACTTTGGACATTATGGTAGCATTGAGCTACTGGAGAGGCTCTCGGTTTCACAAACCTTGAATGCCACAATACATTATATGTGGAGATCGGCATCCCTACAATCACCTGCTGAACAACTGTAACAATTCAATTATTCTTGTATTATAGTGCAACAGGTAATGACCTTGCTTACCAATATCTGGAAACTTTACTATCTCGTCAGATAGTACTGACCTAGCTTGTCGTCTTGAAGTTGTACTATCTCAGCAGGTAGTACAGAACTGTCTTGTCATTGTATAGAAATATCTCAATAGTTTTATATTATCGACGGGACTCTTTTGACTGTCACAACAGCCACTGGAGTTGAGAGTTTGTTGGTGGAATAATTGTAGAACTGAATAGGGTATAGAGAAAGAGAATCATATTGGAACTTCTTAGTAGAGAAAAGTACTTAGATGGTTCCATGAAGATGTTATTTCTCAGATCCAAAGAGCTGCCTTATATTGGCATCTTCACAACCCTAACCCTGGTAACTTATCACCATGTCTTATATAACTTCTAGGACTCATAATGAGTGATAGCGTGAAATCCATCAGATGACTCGTATGAGTCATGGCACAATCTACCGTTAACCAATTAAAACCCATGAAACAAGTCATGTGCTAGTGCTTGAATGAGTCACATGCATGAAACCGAGGACTTATAATATAAGCCATGTGCGAAGGTCATTGCATCATATGACTCACAATCGTGAGTTGTCAAAACAATCAACTAATCATAATATAATGATGACTTATTATTTGTAACATGAATACATGTTCTGGTAATAGTACACAGTAGTGGCAGTGCAGAATTTCCTATATTTAGTTTGATTAATATTTGGATCATTTGATTTGATTTCAGCTCTGCCACTGTCCCTGAGTGAGATAGGCCATGGTATTGTATGTTAGGTTTAGTGTGCTTAGCAGGAAGTTTATATTTAGGATTCCGGGCATGGAATGGTCATGTAACACTGGTGGAGGCTGAGCTATGACTCTTTGTTCTTGCAGGATTGCAAGATTCAGGTTTGAGTGGAGCTACGGGTGATGATCATGAATGGAGAAAGACTATCACTCTGTATTTATGTATTTAAACCAGTCTCCTAGCTAGCAGGAGACAGCAGTCTTTGACAAACCTTCAGTCTAAGAATACACTTGGTTGAACGGCGATCCTGGAGTCTAATTTGTCTTTCAACTATTATCACTTTAGCAACCAGTTCCTTGAAGCCTCCCTTAGTACCACCAGTCGAAGGTCAGTCGCCTGTCTTATTGTATTTTCATTAGACAGGAATAAAGCTATTACAGTAATGATCATGTTAAGTTGTATGTCAAACCAGCACTCGAGAGAGTGTTGGGTGGCAAGGGGAGGATGAGGCAGAATCTGAGCTTCCTGGAAGTGGGGTTTGATGGAGAGCCAATCAGTTTTAACACAATTGGGGGACAGGGCAGGGGGAGCTAAGATGGTGTGTGCAAGGAGGATGGTGATGGGGACTTGATGTGGTCTAATCCTGAGGAGAGCAAGCAGGTATCACATTCGTGGAACAAGGGGACTAGGGTCTGGAAGGGGAAGACATGGTCTAATACTAAGAGTCTGGAGGACCGGCTTAGTATGAAGTTTGTAAAGCTAGCGGGGGTGTTGAGCAGAATAAAGCAGAGTTCAGAGAGCATTGAGTGGTAAGGTAAGGCAGTCTGAAGTTTGGGGGGAGGGTGTAAGCGGGCTTGCTATAGGGTGATGAATATTGAAGTCCTCAACTATGCAGGTGGGGAAGAGGGGGGTAGGGAGTGGCTGTTACGGGGTAGCTAACACGGTAGGATTCCGAGCTAACTAGGCCAAGGATATTTGAGACAACGGGTAATAGTCAGAAAGGCTCCTAGGTAATCGTTTGTAAAAGGTAAAGTAATAAAGTATAGTCAAATATCAAAGAGTTAAAATATAACTCGCTAACTTGTTATATTGTTAAGGTCTCTTCTCAGTTGCTTGATGATGCTTCAACCACCGTGGGAGAGGCCTACTATTTATACAAATGTTCATGCTACTTCGACTTCTTTAGTTAAGAAGTATCTTCTTAACAATTCAGTTCGTGGGAACAAAGTGCGAACACCATCTGACCGTGAAAACTTGCCCAGCTCAACTCAGAGAATCTCCCGAACTGCTATTTCATCTGAGGGTGTCCCCACTCCACCGGTAGACAGTCTTCGATCTCTTCGTTATGATAGACTATGTATGAATATGTGGTCCAAATGCCTACATACAGATAGTAATATGGAATATGGAGTGATCAGTTCCGATATCCAGCTATCAAAGCATTATGCAGCAATATGCATATGCGACTAGAGTGAGTGGAGCAGTGTTTTCCAAATATCGTTCCAATTAACTAAAATATCGTGAAATGTGTTCTCATTCAGGGGTCCGAGTTGTCTTCCAGATGCCTCTAGGAAACTTATTGTAACGGGGGCACTGTGTAGGAAGACGGATCCAAAGATTGCGACCGTACCGAAGACTCAAAGTAGAAGTCAGGATAGATATAATAATAAAGATAATTCAAAGTAGAATCAAGCGGTAAAACTTAATGTTGTTAAGCCTGAAAGCTTCACTCGATAGGTTCTCTCGAGGGTCGTTGGTTATCAGAATAGGGAGTCTCTCACTTTAGTTAAGTAGAATAATGAAAAGCCAGAGGACACCCATCAACTATTCTGACCTTTCACGAGAACCCTGCTCAGCTCAGGGCTGTCCAACTCACCTGCCAAGAGGGAGTAACAATCGGAGGCAGTCGGACCGCTCGGATATTCACTATCTCCACAAATAGGAAGTGCTCCCGGTAATGTCTCTCCAACTACATCTGCATGAGCGAAAACTCTTTCCTATCGGTAGTATGTCAGTGGCCAACCGACATACCCAGCGTAGAGATAATATCCATAGGGACTCACTGGCCCAGCGGTGGATTTGTCTATTCAAGCTACGCAGTTCATCGGTAAATCTACTTGGCTATACTAAGCTTCTAAACCTGACTGCATGCTCCCACGGAAAGAAATCTCCTGCTGCTTGACTGCATGGGCGCTACCCACAGCCAACCATGCGGGACCCTCTTAAATTGTGACAAGACTCACCCCTCTAGAGTCCACTAATAACCCATGGTAATGCTATAGTTCACGGGGTAGCCTGGGACTGGCTTTGGGGTGGTTGTCCTGGAAGCCTTGCAGCTTCCCCGGTCAGCCCCAAGCCCTCTACTGTTAACCATACAACTACCCGGAGGTCAAAGTATGCCCGTAGGTGGTTCCCAGGGGTTATCCAGGTGGCGCCCCAGGAGGCGGTCACCCTCACACCCCTTATATATCCTGCGAACAGCTTCTGGTCGGTTGGACGGCCACAACTCATACGGTGTTGTGGGAGCATTCCTATGGATCTCACTTTACTAGGAAGCAAACAACTACACAGCCGTACAGTGCTGTCGCGCCGTACCAACGCTGGGGCCGCAGGGGGGTGTTAGGAATATCCCCTGAAGGTTACAGGAGGTTCGGACAACTCCTGCTCCTTCAGTTGTCCGTTTCGTACCATACGAAGCGGCCCTATAAACATCTAAGAGCTCCACTGTAGTAGTGTAACTTTCCCCTCAGTCTGCAGATGACTTTGTCGGTGAAGGTAGGGTAACTGGGGTCCCAAGGTAGGGTAATCATGTTTCTAAGGTAGGGTAACTTCACCCTGTTATGCCTTTTTTTCCGTTAGGAGTCGGCCCGACCACATTTAATGTTGCCCCGGAGACCCGCGCAATGTTTACTATGGGTGCTTAGCTTTATGCGAACATACCCTCCGAAGGTTACCCTGCCTAGTAGGGTAACTTTGGCCTACCTAGGTTACCCTGTCTAGCCCTATGTTACCAAGTTACTTTGTAGACACTTGTACCAACTCATGTCTACCGGTAGTATACTAAGGGGGTGTTTGGCGCGTCCCTGATTCTGATTTGAGATCAGGTCTTGGCATTTTCAAATGAGATTTTCAAAACCTAAATCAGACTGACCCAAAATCGTGATTTGAGATTGGGACGTGCCAAACACTCCGTGATTTGATTATGATTTTGACTAATATTTTTTACTTTCATAACCTAATACTAAATAATTTTTAACCATGTATTTAACAACTAAAATGGAATCTGTAAAGGATATAATTAAAGTTGTATAGCACACCGAATTGTTGATTCTCTTAAACATTCCTACCTCTTTGTTCATATCTATGTATAAATTATTTCTATCTATTGTACCTTTCATAATACAAGTAACAATAATAAATAGCATTCATATCGTTCTTGTTACCATTCTAATCAAGTATGATTGTATATTACTATATTTTCTGGAGCTGAAAGATGTTTCCAACATGTTAGATATTTGATATTATTCATTCGTGTTACCTATTGAAAACAAGGTTTATTTATGGTGCTAACTTCAGGGTACTAATTTAGATAAAGCACTAGCAGGACCATTTGGAAAAAAGGTCCTATGGGGAACTCACAGTCACTGCATGAGTTATTGGAAATAATATCCTCAGCTGTGAGTGTATCAACATTTACCATAATGGCAGTGGGCAAATAGGTGATAGAGACTAATGAGGAGTGATTTTTCCAAGGGATTACTCCTGACCTTGGCCAACAATATACAGATGAGCTATTAAGATTATAGAATTCATTAGAGATAAAAAAAGTACCTATGAATCGAGCTTCATATGTTCCAAAGGCTCAATTGTACTTAGTCAATTTTATTAACACTATGTTAAGAAAAGGTTTCTCATAATAATGATCAAATATATCTTGTTTTACCCTAACCTAGTGCTTAAGATATTATGATATAATATACCCCCAAATCATGTACAAAAATTTCAAATCAAAATGGAGTATCGAATCTGATTTCAAAATGGGCATGCCAAACACCACCTGATTTCAAATCATGATTTCAAGTCAAATCATGATTTGAAATCAGAATCATGGCGCACCAAACACCCCCTAAGTATACTGGCCTATTCGCAATATGGTTACCACATGGTATACCATACGGGCTTTGAGTCTAGTCCACTGTAGCTACCTATCTGTAGGGTCATTACACTCATAACAGCGGAAGCATAGGTTCGGATATATGGTCATCTTATGGAGTCATATACCTCACTCTTAAATATTAGGTAAGCTATTCCCGCTAGGGTAATAGTGGCAAGCTTGGAGAAACTGTCCTTTCCGTGATGGAGGTTCCCTAAATACTATAACAGTAGACAATATAGGACTTCTCAGCCTGTGAGTTCAAAAGGGAAGCAGCTGATATCTCAAGTGTGGCCAGATTTTACCTGCTGGAGAAGAGAGGAGTAAAGGTAGGAGTGTCAACATTAGCAAAAATTAATCTGGGGTCTGAGGCGCGGGCGCCGCGTCCAGACACATCTGATGTCGTTTTTCCGTCTTCTGGGTTCTCTGCATCCGGACACCATTTGCGACGCCGATTGTATCCTGACATGATATCGGACCTTACCGACATCCCACCGTCTCCCCACATCTCCTCCTCTTCTCCTACCCCTTATCTCACATCCTGACGTCTCTTTTCCTGTCTCCCATCTTTGCAGCATCTGGACGCCGGCCCAAGGTACTCCCTTTTTCTTCAGCCTCCGCCTGTGCTCATAACAACTTGCCGTGGATATCACCCTAGTCATTCCTGCCGGTGTGCCTCCTACTACCAGTACCACTAGGCTCGTGCATAATTTGTTTATTTCTACTAGATATTTCTATTCCGTTAAGTCTATATCTCTATATACATATGTATTAAACACGGTTATCCTCGATTGGTGATCGTGACACTACATCTCCGTCAGGGAGCTGTAACTATTGTATTCTATTGGGATTATAATGCAACAGGTAACGACCTTACTTACTTAAGTTTTTACTATCTTGGCAGACAGTTTGTGCTTGTCTTTGTCTGAGAAATCCCTCCATCTTATCAGATAGTACGGGCCGTTCTTGTCGTATAGAGATAACTGCTTAGTTCTATATTATTGACTCGCCTCTTCAGGCCCTCACAACTGTCACAGGGGTTAAGAGTTTGTTTGTATAATATTTGTAGAGTTCGAGATAAGGAGAATCATATTCCAACTTCTTAGTATAAGAAAGTACTTAGATAGTCGGGTGAAGATGCTATTGCTCATGCATTTTTCTTGTATTTTTCTTTACTAGCATTAATTTTTTAATTTTTATATATATCATGTATCGATTGTTATGGTACAAGAACTCACATGGAGTGCAAGCTAGAGTGTAAACAAAACCTTAATCTCAAAAACCAAAAAACAAGGGAAATGTCACAAATTCGGACTTAGCTAAAAATGTTTTCACATGACTAATGAGTTATTAGTCATCCTCTGTTTATGTTTCATGCCACGCTCCGCGCCCTCTACACCTCCAGTCATTGAAATCACAACTCCACGTCGTTCAGTGGACGATTCCCCCTCGCCCCCCCCCATCTTCTCTAGCTTCTCAGGCTTCGCGTCACTGATACCTCGTCTCCTACATGGAAGACCTCCGCCCCATCCCCTCTGCGAGGGTCTCTTCTAGAGCCCCGTCGAGACAGTCGTCGTCCTCCAATCCGGATCTCACGTACACCCACCTCTACATACGCGAAGTGGTTCGCGACACACGCCAGAGGCTGAACATTATGGTGGCACAACTCCCCATCCTTGATGACCATCAGCTCTCAGAGCTCTCGGACAGTGAGACGATCCTCGTTCCCCTTTGCTGCTCTGCTCTCAACGCCCTCGCGTCCATGACACGTCAGCTAGACACCATAACAACCCAATTAGGCACCATCCAGTCCATCGTGGCGACCCTCCCCACCTCCTCAGCGCTAAACAGCAGACTTTCCCCTATCAATGCTACCCTTCGTGACCTGTCACAGAGGATGTCAGCTCCCCCCCCTCACCAAGGGCCGGCCCCCACTCGGGCTCCAGTTCCTCTGGTCGGTACAACCACACGGCCTAACCCCCTGCCGACACAAACCAAGGCAAAGCCCTGCGCCCCTCCCCAGATTATGGGCTCCTCCTCGTCGTTTGATCCGGACATACCGAGGTATGACCCGGGCACCGGCGCCCTTTACGGTAACCCCCGCACCTACGCGGACAAGTTCCCTGACTCATGGGAAGCCAAAGCGTCCCGAGAGGGAAAGTACCCCGACCCCACCACCTTCATAGATGGGCACCTTGCCCCTGATGTTCCCAAACCTCAACCGTCGTATGCCCAGGTCACTTTGAGTGGCTCTCAAAAGGGTAAGAAGAATAAGAGCTCACTCACGGCCGCAAAGGTTGCGGGGGCAAGCAACTCGTCACCTGTTTTCCAGGCACCAAAGTCACTGCCCACGGCCGAGAGAAGGTTCTACGCTCCCCGTTCCTCACGCTCTGAACACCCACAAGCGTCCCTGATCCCTGCCACCTTCCCAGACATTGCTGCCCGTGTCCTTAGCGATACGAACTGTATTCTCCCCCTGGCGGTCATGACTAAGGTTAACGACAGAGGCTCCGTTACCCTCGTCGTCACCGACCCTACCACCCCCGGTGCTGCCTTTGCATCCTACTTCGACGCTTTATCCGCCCAGCTCAACAAGTCCTTCCCGGTGGGAGAGTCCCCGTAGTTGCCGTTCCACCTTGCCCCCAACTAGGCCCAGCTCACCATCCACTCCCTTCCAATCACGTTCGTCCCAGAGGACCCGGACGAACTCTTCCCCTGCCTTGCAGAGTCGATCCTCAACTACAAAAACATTCGCATCCTCGCCGCCAGGTATCTCAACCCAAAGGCACATTCAAGGGAGGGCAAGTCTGCTACTATCGGTCATCCTCTCCGTCCACCCTGGGGACGTCCCGACAATGGGCTCCTCGATTCGACTCTTCTCGCGCTCAAGGAGGATTGAGTGTGCGTACTCCTCCAATAGGTACACACAGTGTAAGAACAGCTGGGGCTTCGGCCACGTCGCCCCCAGATGCCCCTCCCCTGACCCGGTTTGCCACATTTGCTCCCTCAACCACACCCGTGCTGCCTACCGATGCCCCAACCCCACATGCCCTGGAAATGGCAACTTTAAGGCTACTCCTGGCTGTTGTTCTTCCTCACTACCGCGCCGCGCCAACTGCGGTGGGGCCCACACTGCGACTTACAGGGATTATGAAGACCGCCGATCACCGCCCGCTCTCAGGTGTTCCACCGATACCGGAGAGGTCGTTCCTGCGCCGCCCGCTGGTGACGCGATGGACACGGCCGCCGACGACCTCGTCCTCCCGCCCCCCGCTTGACCCGCCCGCTTTCTCCAGTCGGCGTTCGAGATGGCTACTCCAAGAGCCAGAAGCACAATGATACTTCCGGCCCCAGTAGGGCCCACTCAGGCCAGTCGGTCGCTCCCTCTCGGGGAGCCCGATAGCCCCTCTCCTATGAGCACAACACCCTCCGGCCTGGCCCGCTAATGCAGGACAACCTTACATTGTGGGATGGGCAGCAGGTCTCCCCTCCCCCTCCGAAACCCTTCACCCTCGTTCAACACAACTGTCGCGGGAGCTGGGATGTGTTTCTTTCACTTTTCGAGTCATTCACACAGCTGGCCCATCCTGCGTCCATAGTCGCGCTACAAGACCCCCCGGTCTACAGAGGCAAACTTCCTTCCTTTAATTTGTTTATGGTTTTTTCCCACCCGTCTACTTGTGGCTGCAAGCCATGAGTTGCCTTTTACGTTTATAGTTCCTTTTTGTCAACTGTTTCCCTCCTACCCCAGTTCTTCGGCAGGGGTGATGTTATGGCTTTAGACCACTTGACCCCTGACGGCTTCTTCAACCTCTCAACTACTGGCTTCACGATAGTCAACTCGTACAGCACAAAGGGTCGCCTCAACACCACCCGCTCCGTCGCCCCCGAAGTTATCATCCCTTCATCCCGTCTCCCCATGCTCACACTGGGAGACCTGAACATCCACCACCCAAGGGCGGACCCCCTCAGGGTCTTCAAAGAAGACGAGCTTGCCACCCAGATACCCTAGTGCGACAGAGTGACGGAGCTAGGTTTCACACTCCTTAATACCCCGGGGGTCTTCACTCAGTTTTCCATGTCACTCGTGGGGCGCCCTGGCGTCCTTGATCGTGCTTTTGCTTGTCCCCTCCTTGCTCCATATTTTTCAGAGTTGTCTGACCCCCTGCCCTCGACCGGCTCGGACCACATCCCGATCCTTCTACGCTTCGAAGCCCCCCTCTTCAGGGCCCCCCCCCCTTCCCCCAACCGGGTGTTGACCGACTGGCCCGCCCGCAAACCCTGCCTCAAAGAGGCCTCCATCACGCCTGCTCCCCCCCTTGCCACCTCCCGGTCAATGGACCTTTGGTTCAAAACGAACCTGGACAACATAACGGCCTAATTAGCCCTCCACACCCTGGTGAAGAGGGTGACATACCGCTCCAAACCCTGGTGGTCACACCTCCTATGACTTCTCAGAAAAGCCTACAACACAGTCTTCCGCTCCTCGAAAAGAGACAGATTCGACACCTCCCTACTCGCCTCGGCGAGGGCGGCTAGGACGGCCTACTTCAAAGCAATCAAGAAGGCAAAGAGAGACCACTGGTCCTCCTTTTTAGCCTCAGCGACCCCACAAACAGTCTGGACAGCGAAGAGGTTCGCTATAGGATGCCCCCTTCCCCGCTTCCCGGAGCTCCCGGGCACTAACACCCCTGTGGACCTCAATAAGGCCCTTCTCAACCACTTCTTCCCGGGTGAACCGGCCAGGTCATTTGACACCATACTGTTCTGGTTTAAAGACTGCACGGCCCTCGCAGCGGACGAGGTGGGCAGGGCTGTCGCCCGTTTCTCACTATCATCGGCCCCCTGGTCCGGACATGACCCCCAATTCGGTGTGGAACAGAGTTCATCATCTGGCTCCACACCTGATCCCGGACCTTCTCGCTCTACTGGTTGCCCATGGCTTCCACCCCCCCAGCCTTAAAAGGGCTGACGGCATTGTGCTTGACAAGCCAGGGAAGCCCTCGTACAGCTCGCCCTCCTCCTTCTGTGTTATTGTCCTCCTCCAAACGTTTTCTAAGATCCTCGAAAGGATAATGAACTCGAGACTCTCATGTGTGGCCCGGTTGACCGGCCTCCTCAACCCCCATCAGTGCGGATCATTGGCGGGGCTGTCGGCCTCGGACACGACCGCCCCACTAACCCACGAAATAAGGACCCTTCAGATCATCAGGAAGAAAGTGTCTACGCTTTTCCTGGACATAAAAGGGGGGTTCGACAACGTTAACCCGTTGACCCTCTGCAGCATCCTCAGAACGAAGGGTGTAAACCCATCCCTAGTGTCCTGGACCAGGTCCTTCCTCTCAGGCAGGACATGCCGCTTACTCTACCAAGGATCGCCTAAGGTCTTCGCCCCAGTAGCCGCGGGCACCCCCCAAGGGTCCCCGATTTCCCCCCTCCTGTTCGTTATATACGTTTCCCGGCTGGACTGAGAGATCCCCTAGTGTCTCACTGTCTCCTATGTTGACGACTTCGGTCTGCCGACATCGTCTACGTCCTACCGCTGTAACATCCAGATCCTGCAGAGGCATTACGCAACGCTGAAGGCCAAAGGGGCACGGCTGGGCGTGGGCTTCTCGATCCCCAAGACAGAACTGATTCACTGGCGGACCAACAGGGACAGAGGTCCGATCTCCCGCTCCCCAATCCACCTAGATGGTGTGATTTTCCCTCTCAAGGATGAGGTCCGCTGGCTGGGCTACTGGTTCACCCCCTCGATCTCCATGATTTCTCACTTCACCAAGAGACTGGCCAAGGCCCAAGCTGCCTTCGTGGCTGTCAAAAGGCTCTCCCCCCGGGGGATGGGCCTCCTGCCCTTCCTGTGCCATCGTTTGGCCTCCTCTCTCCTCTTTCCCATCCTCAGCTACGGGGCGGATACCTTCAGACCCACGGTTCACATAACAAGGAAGCTCTCTGCCTTCTGGCACAAGGTCCAGTGGTGGACCACGAACTGCTTCTCCTGCACCCCCACGGACATCTTGGCCGTCGAGGCCTGCCTCCCTCCCCTCGAACTCCTCCTTAAATACAAGTACCGCCTGGCCTCCCTTAGGATCATGTGCTCCCCCCCGGAAATCAACCTGGGCGCTGCCAGACTTCCTCCCTCCGTTCAGACACCGCCTCGACACCGGCACACCCCTGATTACCGCTCCCTCTCTCGCAGTAATGTGGGAAGCCGCCTCCCTCTTTCATGGCTCCAGGTCAGGCCGCGCTCGAAGAACAGGGCCCACCTCCCACTGGATGCCCTTCCCCACTCAATGCTCTTTCTTCTCGGGCCAGATGGCCACGCCCCCCTCCCTGTCACCTCCCAGCATTTGCTGAGCGATTCCTACCCAGCCCCCCCACGGGTCGCACCTACCCCGAACTCAAGCTCCAATGCAGGAACCTCCTCATGAAAGAATGGGAGGAGGCCACGCCGGACCCAGCCAGATACGAGTACCGTCCCTCACTGAAGCCCCATCCTTTTATGGGCCTGTCCAAGTTCGACGCGGGTCGCCTACACCAGATGAGATCTGGAAAGAGCTACATCCGCGCCCACCCCTCCTGGGACGATTCTGCCCCGACGACCTGCCCAAGTTGCGAGGAGGCCCAGGATATCTTTGAGTATGCAATTCTCCACTGCTCAGCCAAGGGGCCTGCCAGGATTCGCCACCTTCAGGGGATCTCGGACATTGGCACCGAGGCCCTAGGCTGGGCCTTGGCTGCCCCGCTATGCGCCCTCACGCGATTGATTAGGTCTACAGCCACAGCCTTCCCGGCGGGCATGTTTTCTCGCCTGTGTTCCTCCGCTGGCTCCTTTTTCTCCCGCTCATCTAATGTGGTTTCCTTTGGGTACCTTTTGGCGTCTCAGGAGAGCTAGGTTTAATTTCTTTTTATTTCATGCAATCCGCTGGTCGAGGGAGGGTTTCCTTTATTATACGCACCTGAATTTCGTGCCCGTATGTGGGCCTGGGACCGGTACGGACCCCAGTTGAAGAGGACTTGTTCTGGATCTTTCCTTTGTTTGTTTGTTTTGGATTTTGGTTTTGGTTTTCGCCATAGCTAGCGCTCCATGCCATTTCTTGTACCTTAACAACAAATATAGGATATAAAAAAAGAAAAAAGAAACAAAAAAAAAAGAAAAAAAGAGAAAGAAAAAAAAAAAGTTTATGTTTCATGCTATGACGTCACTTGACTCATAGTTCTCTCATGACTAGGCACTTGCGACCCATCGTTATGTATGATTGGTTGATGGTTTCATGACTTATGATTGTGACATCATATGATGGAATAACTTTTGCACATGACTTAGGCTATGACTCATGGGTTTCACGCATGTGACTCACTCGAGCAGATAACTTGGTTTATGGGTTATGGTTAGCAGTATGTTGCGAAGTGACACGGATGAGTCATCTGATGGATTTTGAGCTATGACTCATTATGAGTCAGAGAGGGTTATGTAGCGCAAGGTGATGAGTCACCAAGGTTAGGATGGTGAGAAGATCCCTAGATAAGGGGCTTGGTTCCGACCAAGAGAGAGGACACGAACCATTGGAACAACACCTCCACCGATTGAAATCTCAACACCACGAGAAATCATCATCACTTTCCTCCACCAACCTCTCTTCTCCCACGATGGCTACTGCCTAGGAGTTGACATTAAGCCATCTTCCCTTCTCCTCTGGGGCCTGTCGGCCCCCCCTCCTTGGGGTTCACGTTCCTGTTCTGCATTGACTCCCGCTCATGAAGTTCGGTTCTCCCCGTTACCCTCCACTTGCTTTGCACCTCGTGTAGCATTTTGAATGGTTAGAAAGCTTCTCACTTGGTTCACTGTCGGCGTTACGGTGTCGGACTCTCGGTCGAAGTAGGCCTCGGCTTGCTGGGCTTGGATCTCTGATGGGGAAAGCCACGGTTAGTAACATCACGGTCTCGTCCCGGGTTCATCGTCATCAGCAAAGCCCTTGCCATGGTCTGTCTGTCGGCTCCGGCTAGCTTGTTCGCGATCCTTCCTCCATCCTCTTCCCGGTTTTGTCCGCTCGCACCGTACTGCTACACTACGCTCCATGGCTGGCATCCTACTGCTCCTCGTTGGCTGGAACCCTCGTGCTACACGTCGGTTGGTACCCTACTGCTCATCATCGTCGTCAGGCATCCCCTCTGCCGGGTGGCTCCGCTCGCCCTCTCCTCTCCGATCGTCTGACCTTTCCTCGGTTGCGCCTAGTCGTGGTATAGCACTGCCTCTGTGGCTATGGTCTAACGCCTTGGATCGATGTAATGACCTGCATGATGGTGTGAGCGGTTACGTGGGCCCATGGTACCCGTGTTTTCCCCCGTCGGTGGTCATCTACCCACGCCCCTCAGGCCATGGTTTTGGGTCTTCGAACAGGTGGTTTATTTTCTTTCGGGGAGCTGGCGGAAGGGTTTGGGTCTTTCTACCTGTACGTTGCGATGTATTGTTTCCTTACGTGTCTGGGGTATATCATCCTAGGTGCTAGGCAGGGGAGACTTTTCCTATGGACTCAGGTTGTTTGATTTTTCCAATGAAGAGGTAAAGCGGGTGGTGTGTTTGTATTTATAGGTGTTGTTTTTGCCATAGCTAGCGCTGCATGCAGTTTTGTGTACCTTGAAACAATGAATACATGATTACAAAAACAAGAAAAAAAGTAAAAAAAAGTAAAAAAAACGACCAAGAGATAGGACACAAACCATCTGTCCTCTACCTCCGGCGATTGAAATCTCAACACGACGGGAACTCATCTTTACTTTCCCCCACCCACCTCTCTTCTCCCACGATGGCTACTGCCTAGGAGTTGACGTTAAGCCATCTTCCCTCCTCTCTTGGGGCCCGTTTGCCATCCTTCTCTGCGGTTCTTGTTCCCGTTCGTTGTTGACATGCTCATGAAGTTCAGTTCTCCGCCTTAGTCCGCACTTGCTTTGCACCTCGCTTAGCATTGTGGACAGTCGGAAAGCTTCTCACTTCGCCCACGGTCGGTGTTACCGTGTTGAACTCTCGGTCCAAGTAGGCGTCAGCTTGCTGTTCTTGTACCTCTGATGGGGAATGCCTCAGTTAGTAACATCACGGTCTCGCTCGCTTTTGTCGACGTCCCAAAAGCCGTTGCCATCGCCTGTTGGTCGGCTCTGCCTAGCGCGCTTGTAATCCTTACTTCACACCCCTCCCGGCTCCGTCCGCTTGCACCGTACTGCAACATTTCTCTCCCTGGATGGCACCCTACGGCCCACCTGTCGGCTGGCACCCTACGGGCCACCTGTCGGCAGGCACCCTATGGCCCACCTGTTGGCTGGCACCCTAAGGCCCACCTGTCGGCTGGCACCCTACGGCCCACCTGTCGGCTGGCACCCTACGGCCCACCTGTCGGCTGGCACCCTACGGCCCACCTGTCGGCTGGCACCCTACGGCCCACCTGTCGGCTGGCACCCTACGGCCCACCTGTCGGCTGGCACCC
>Ga0307517_10000166_pt1 | contig 107400 bp, 119 predicted proteins | sample 23_EM_MG_FD_194515 | JGI IMG/M metagenome (GOLD analysis project Ga0307517, IMG submission 194515) | Populus trichocarpa ectomycorrhiza microbial communities from riparian zone in the Pacific Northwest, United States - 23_EM | ecosystem: Host-associated > Plants > Roots > Unclassified... | reverse complement strand
ATCAGGTAGAAAGCCTGAGATTAGAGACTTGAAGCTACCGTGAGGTATGAATCAAGGACCGTGATTGGCGTAACCCTGAAATGCGACAGGTCACCGAAGGTTTAAACAAGACAGGGATTATTTTGCGGGTTAACCTAAATTAACTGTTCGGAAACTTTATCCCTATGCCTTGTACGGTACATTACGGTTCACTTTGATAGGGGAGATGAGACAGAGAGACAGAGAGGCGAGCGGCGAGTGCAGTGCTATCTTAACTTCAATTCGCCAGATACTCGAGTATTGTGCCAGCCCCATGAGGACAAGTTAGATGTGAAGGGAAAAAAGGGGGGGGGAGTCTTTCAATTGGTACAGTAACATCCAGCAACTGACCCTTTACGGTATCTCTCTTCTACCATTCTACTGTACCGGGCCATTATCATGAGACACTCCATTCCATTCCGCATTGCTTTCTCTGTCAACCTGTCGACCAAGCGTCATCCCGCCCGCGCCCAAAGCCGAAGAAAAGGAAATAACAAAAACCATCCTCCCGTCGGCGTCTTCCGGATTCCATTCTTCCCCTTCCTCCTCCTGTCGCCGCCCCACGAGGTGAAAGAAAGAAAAGAAGAAAATGAAAAAATGAAATACCGGTAAGTTAGGGGAAGAGAAGAAGAAGAAGAAGAAAAAGAAAAGACATTACAGCTGGCCCACCTCGTCGTTGCTTTTTCTGTTCCTTTCTTTCTTTCCTTCCTTCCTCCAATAGCACCACACTCTTGATCAATCGATCAATCAATCGCAAGAATGGATCGAGCGTTGGCGTTGGTGTCCACGATGCAGTATCGGATCTGATCTTTAAAAAAAACCTTTTTTTCCCTCGCCTCTCCTTGCACATCTTGTTGGGGGCCGGCCGGTAGGTATCGTATAGATGGGTGGGGGCTCCTCCCCGGTGTGAAGTAGGTTGGTTGTTTCCGGGTATTCGATCGCATCGTATCGTTTCGTGTCGTGCTGTACCGTGGGTATGGATTGGCTTACCTGGTATGGTATGGTATGATAATATTATAGTCTCTTTGGTAGATGGTATCTCACTGTCTAGTGATGGAGATTGGGGACATTTTTTTATATACGATATACTGTACTTTATTTTCGGACTGGCCCAGATGGGTTGCCCCTTGCATGGGTTTGAGGTTCCTACTCTTCTGGAAGGCTTGCTCTACTGGTAGTATGAGGCGGAGGGTGTGGCTTGGGCGTGGGAGAATGCTGGTAGACTATTGGGTTCTTTTTCCCTCTTCTTGTCATTGGTGTCTTGTGGGGAGTATAGTGCTGGTATAGTACTATGGGGGCTTGAATTGGAGTATACGATACTGCGTAGTGCGACTGGTGCCGCTCAGTGCGGTTTAGCAGTCTAAGAGGTTCCCGGACTTGACTTATCATAGCACGGTATCATACTCGTGTGTGATATGATATCATACAAGCTTAACCTAAGCGTTCCCCTCCCGCCCCGAGAACAACTCAAACCCGAGAATCTGGGTCCCGTAGACCCTTAGAGTACCGGTACCGGCACATTCTCCTCCGAGACGCATAAGCCTCAATCAAGATCAGATCCACGATACTATTAGTTATAATATACCGACCGGTATATACATACCAGCTCACCTATCCTCCTCTACCACCTCCTGCCCCGACAGCCACTACTGTAGTCCCTGCGCCCGCCCTACCCACACCTTTATATAAACGCAGTACTGGTACGGTACAACCCTCTTCCCCGGTCAGGCGCCCTACCATACAGGTGCATTGCTCCCAATCCAAGTACAGTACTAGTACTGCATCTCCCCCACCGGGCCGTCATCCCCCAAACCACCCCCAGTTAACCCATTACCGCGATTCGCGCTCTTCTTACTTTGGTTCGCCTTGCCTTATTTCTTCTCCCTGATGCCCGCTGTGATGTTTGATGCATACCCCACGTTGGCGTGACCGCTTTATTTGTCCTTATGTAATGTGACCCCTCTCCCCCTCCCCCACACATTCGAATTGTGGGGTAAGGTTATGGAACTAGCACTGCACGAGCAGTGCCAATATGCTATGCAATGCATGCAGAGAGAGGATTAAGATTAACTCAAGATCGAGATCGAGGCTGACTGACTGACTGAAGCAGGGAGGTACAGTTATATCGGTACCCTAGCAGGGGAAGAAAAAAGATTTTCTCTTCCTTTCTTTCTTTTGGGTTCTAAGGTAAGGCGAGGTAAGGTACTGTGCTCATTGGGGCGTTGAGCGCGCGATGGTGGTTATTGACGTGGTCGTTGTGGGAGGGATGGAGGGATGGATGGAGGATGGATGGATGGATGGGGGAGGTGGGTAGATACATAGTACAGTATATGCAACTGCTAGCTGTTATGAGTATCATGAAAGAGATATTGGATTCTGGATGGTGAGATGGTTGGTTGGTTGGTGGGGAATTGTTTTTCGCGGACGAATGGGGTTTGGAGGGTTGCAAACTTCCTTTTTTTCCTTCTTTTTTTCTTTCTCCTCTCATGGTGATTGAGTATCATGCTCGAGGTATGATATGATATGCACATTACCACAGTTGGGGAAATAAAAATCGACTTTTGATTTTACTTTATTTTTCCCCCTCCCTTCCCGTTTCGGAGGAGGTTTACGGTACGCATGAGTTTATTTTGGGATGTCTAGAGTACAGCACGGGATAGGATGCAGTGCCAGTAGTGTGGGGTTAGGTCTAATATCTTGGAAATCATTGCTTGTCACTCGAGGTACTATGTTTCTTTCCCTACTGTGTTGATCATAGGCACCCATTGGCTTAGCTAGCTATAAAACATCAGAGCGATAAGATATCCATCCAGCACACCATCCATTGGAGCAATCAATCAACTTCGTCCACTACGGTATTGCCAGTACGACCACTGCCTCAAGATCTTCAGGGGGCCACCACCTCCCTCCAATTCTTAAAACTCCCGAGGACCTCCCTCTTCATCCCTTCCTTCCCGTCAAGCAAGTAACGCTCGCGTGCTCACCTACCCACCAACCCCCTCCCCCCCCCTCAGAGCTCCTACACTACCGGTACCCGTTATCCTTTTTTCTTTTTCTTTTCTTTTGATTCCACCCGGTAACATCCCTACCTCCCCCCCCAGGAAAAGGAAAAAAGCCACGCGATTTTGAATAGGGCCGACGATGGGGTTACGTGCGTTATGTATGCGGGTTTGGGTGAGCCATTGGCCAATGCGCGGGAGCGCAAGAAAAAACAAAAACACAAATAGAAAGTGAGAAAGAAAAGGGCTACCGTTCACGTACGAGTAGGGAGTTATTCTGGGAAACCGCGGGGTACAGGAGTGGTATGATGGGTTGGAGGAAGGGGAGGGAAGGGTGCGTTGTCGTGGATAGTGAAGAACTTCGTGGTTGATGGGAAATTAGAGGGGGGGAAAACAAAAGGGAAGCTTCGAGAGGGTTCCGGATTTGGTATTTCAAGTAATTTAATTGGTTGGTTGGGCTGTGTCCTAGGGAAGTGTCTAAGGGGGAAGGGGGGACTATTTGTTCCATAAAGGTATGAGTAGATGGGAAAAAACTTTATTATAGGGTGCTGGATAGTACTTGTGTAGTGCCTTAGTCAATCTACTCTAGTCTAACTCTACTCCATACACACGCAACTCGACAACCAGAAACCCACCAACCGAGTGACCAAACATGAATCCTCTATCTCCCAACCACTATGCCAGCAAATCTATCACCACCGGTACGGTGGGAGCTACAGTCACTATAATTACATCTCTCAGCCCACTATCGCATCCCCCCCCCCCCCTTTATGGTCAAATCACATCAAATGATAAATGAAAGGGAAGAAAAAAACCCCCTCCGATCGATCAATGTACTAAAAGGCCCACCCTCCCCATCAATGTCACACACATCCATCTACGAGTTCGTTCCACGCGTACAGTGCTGTACTGGTAATTGTCATACTCACTTATCTAACTGTCAAGCTATCTATCATACCTTCCAGCTCATAATCACCATCGTCACCATCGTCACCATCGTCACCATCATCGCCATCATCACCACCACCACCGCAGCCACCATCATCATAGGCACCCGTTCTCATGACCATCCATCAATTGATCCGGTGCATGTACGTTGTCCGGGTCTGGGAACGTGCATTCATTCAGAGCGTAGTATTGAGTGGAATAGACGTGAGATATGATAAGTTACATATAATATAAGACAGGTCCTATCGTTGTTATGGTGGTGGTTCAGACTTCAAAGGATTGCTATATCGTACGGTGGGGTGGATTATGATTGATGGGCGGCGGCGGTGGGGGAGCGTGCGTGACGAGTTAAGTCTCAATTGTATCGTGCGTGGAAACGGCTGCGGTATGTGATTGACTCCAGGATTAGAGGTGACGGGAGGATGGTATTTTTCTTTTTCTTTTTCTTTTCTCTCTTTCTCTCTTTGGTTTTCACTTTTCTTCTTCCCCCGCGATTAGCTCTGGTGGTATAAGATAGACATGTGGGTTGCCACATGATAGTAGTAGCTGATGGAATGGAATAGGTGGTTGGATGGTTGTCGTCATGGGCCCTCACTCGAAGGATTTAATCTATCTCTCACACAAAGGTCCTAGCGCTGGCGGCGGATGCGCGGGAACTAACTCAGACTTATCGCCATTGTCAATCGGCTGAGCTGCCGTACCGTGGGACTAGAGGAATCTTCGTTTGGTTGGCTGGGGAGTTCGGCAGGAGGGTTGCCTGATGAACCTGATAAACTTTGTGAGTTTGTTTTCCGATGAGAGTCGCGATTTGTTTGGAGGCGCATATACGTGGTGATGTGGTGGACATCTGGCAGAAATTTACTTGACTCTTGTGTGGATTTGGAAAGCTACCAAGATCGGTAAGGCTGGAGGTGGGGATGTGTCGGTGTGCCCTCTCTCTCCCAAACACTGATCCGGTTCTGCGCAAGTACTTGGAATTCACGCACGCATTGGTCCACTGTTTCTGTTTTATCTCGATAGATTGTTGGGAGGGTTTACAACGCACAAGGCATTTATCTCACGCACTGCGAGTGGGCAGTAATTTTCAGAAGCATCCCAGGTTCCTCGGAATTTCGGTTTTGTATTCAGATCTCAGACGTTATCCTATTCACCCATCAAGATAAAACCTTGCCCTGCGCCGAAAGAGACACCCCCAAGGTCACAAAGTCAATGGAAACTCCCATTACTGGAACCGATTAAAGAAAGATGCAGGTTCAAACTTGAATGGAAAAACGAAAGAAGAATTTAAGAAATGTAGCCCTGAGGCTGCATGGGTCCATCTGCAAGGTTCCTATCTCCCTGGCGTTCGTCGGCCTGTGGGGAGTGTCAGCTGTGTCATAAACAAAGGTGATGATTGGACGATGGAGGGATAACTTACAACACCACGTTGGAAAGAACCACCCTGGAGAATCTTCTTAACGACGTCGTCCTCTTTCTTGGTTCCGAATTCCTCTTCTAGAAGGCCGCCTCCAGCCTCGTCGAGGATTCCTTGTGCTCCATGCCTACAAGATTTGTTAGCACTGTTCTAGGAGCGGAGGGAGATGATGGGAGGTCATACTTATGGGTACGGAACACCTTGAATGAATCAACTACGTCGAGAAGAGGGATCGAAGGGTCCTTTTTCCATTTATTGAGGTTTCCCACGGATTCGATGAAGACAATAAAGTCCTCATTCTTGCCTTTGTAGACAACCTTGGTCTGTTCGCCATTTCCGCGAGTCATCTTTGCTTGTCGGTTGGGTTGGAATGAAGATTTGAAAAGACTTGTTTGGATTGAAGTATTGATCAGTAGTATGTATTGATTGATGTTTGTAGAATAAAGAGCGAAGATAAAAGAGGACGAGAAGAGGGTTTATTTCGGCGGAGGGTCTGGCAGAGTAGTAATGACGTCATAAGTGATGCCAAGGAGCAACCTTAAAGCCCCAGAACCAACATTTGCCCCCCTGTTCGATAGACGTCAATGCGAATAATTCTGCCAATTTCCGGCAAGAGAAAAACTTATTCGGCTATTTCCAGCAAGATTCCCGAGAATCGACTGTGACAAGTACTGGTACTCGAGTACTCGAGTACTTTTCAGGGTCTTCCCCGGCCTGTCTGGGAGAGAACTAGATTGATCACCATCCCGCTCCCTCTAAGGGGGTTTTTCCTTCATTTTTTCAGTATGCGGGGGGGGGATTACGGAGGTGCTAGTAGCTGAGATGGAGTTTGAAAGCTCCATATTTCCTTGATGTTTGGGTATCGTAAGCTCTTTAAGTGAGCTAGAGTGCAATACCCGTTGTAGCCAGCTCGGATCAAGTGCCCTGGAGTTTGGGACAGTGCTAGTTTTCTGTAATTGTTTTAAGAGATTCCATGTCACAGGTATCACGATGAGCGAAGCTAGGCACCGGGTGGTCGACCACTCCTTGCGTACCGTAGGCAACCCTTGGATCCACCATTCGGGCTCTGCCAGTAGATCTACGGAACTTGCACAGTACGAGTACTAGTACTCGAGTACAGTAAGTTTAACTTTCATTGCAGAAGGGCTAGACGGCTTCACAAGCCACTCGACACCCCTACTCGGACAGATGCTAATTGGTCGGTTTTCTGTGAGGAAACAAGCGCTGATCTCTTCAGCTGCAACACTTTATCTACCGGTAGTTTATCACGGGAAAATTTCTTGTTCAAGTTTAGTCGTCGGAGTGATGGGGGTATCCGAGTGGCTTGTGAGGTCCACTTGTATGTGTGTAGCCGGTTCAAACCGGTGATGGGGGTTCCTGAAATGCAAGCTCAGTGGTAGCTCGATGGAAAGCTCATCTGACCTACCTAAGCTACTATAGCACCACAGAAGCTTAATCAGTGGGGCCTTTCTGGGGTAATACAGATCAGGTGGGAGCATTGGAAATTTGATTCCAGGCTACGATCGTCGAGTACCAGTACTTGAACCGTGTGCTTCCCATTCAAGCTAAAATTTCAACTGATGCTGCGGCTTCTCGAGGTTTCGTTCAACCCTTCCCAAGGACAAGATGATAAACTCCTGGACGATAAAGAACAGCTGATGGTAGGGTCCGAAATATCTGGCATGAAAATGATTTATCATATCATACTCGCAGGTGCGATCAGTGTAAGGGCACTAGCTACAATAGCGCTGGGGGAAAGAATGGGTATAGCAATTAATATCTGGTCTTGAGACCTCCACGTGCTCACGCAATTTTGCCCGTTAGAGATCTGCTCAAAAAGTTAGCCCTTTAGGATTTACCTGCGCTACCCCCCCCCCCGCTATTTAAGTCTCTACGATTTCCCCATATAGTGGTGCCCTGCACTTTTCCGTACCGTGCTTGCAAAGCCAAGCGTGGGCGCGGGGCTCATCCGACCCCAGTGGCGCATCTAGAATTACTGTTGCACCGCCCTGAGATAGACTGCGCTCTTGTGCGCAAGCCCCAGGTCTGAGATTTACCAAATCAACTCGCAAACTTCCTGCTGCGGGTGCATATTGCTTTGTGCACTACCGGTAGTGCATATAAAAGCAAGGCTGATCAAAGGGAGCTTGGGAGCCAGTATGTCCGTGTAGAAGGGTTGCATCCAGGTTGCTGAATCTTGCATGCTGAATCTACTCGTACAGTAAGGATTGCTACTTTGGTAGTCTATTTATTACTGGGCCTATCATTTCAACACCCTTCACTCAAACCCCCTGCGATATCTGTAGTGGCTTATTGGCCAGAGCCGGGTCCCATTGGGCAATTGGCGTAGCGTAGGCAATAGACTACCCGCGGAAATTCGGGGTCATTTACCATGGCACGAACTGTACATTTTAAATGACTTTAGTTTTGATATTGAACCTCATTAAGCCTTTCAATTAGAAATTTCTTCGATTAGCAGCGAGTGGGACACGGTGACTCGCGCGATGCCAATTTAGCCAAGATGCTAGCACCCCCGCAACAAGCGTGAATGCTATGATGTGTTGGGGCCAAGACCGACTGCGCAAGAATCATTACTAATCCGCAACTGGTTAATCTATAATACTAGTACGGTATTAGACTAGTCGATAAACATGTTCACGGCGGGGGGAAATAATCGACTCGGCTCAAATTGAATGGTCACCGCCAACAAGAAGGGTTTTCCGGGTTTAAGATCATAGAAATGAAGCTAGACACCTGCTGCATCAATTTATAGTTTCAACTTCTGAAAACATGAATTGGAAGACTATGATTTTTGAGCTTAAAATTGGTGCATTTTGTAGGAAGCCTGTTTTAATGGTTGCCTGTAGGGCAGAAGCAAAAATAGGCCAAGCCACACATTTCAGTGGAGCAGTCGCATTTTTTAATATTCTTAACACAAATCAGGTTCTTATGATACATGCTTACAATTATATTTAATGGCCCAGGCCAGCAATAGAAATATACAAACATAACTATAAAAAATATAGATAAGGCCCTGTTTGGCATACAAGGGAGATGTCATTTTTCTGACTTTTATGGCATTTTTGTTGCAAATCAAATATTGCAACATTGCACCTTTTTGGTTATAGCTCAACCTACAGGGCCCCTGCTGGACTTTTCATTTCATTAAAATGGTCAGAATGGCAGCCTCTATCTGGATATTGAACCTTTTATACCTGTTGACCAAAGAGGCCTGAGCTTTAGGAAAAAATGACATTTTTTTAAACTGAGGCGTGCTAAACAAGCCCTAATTCAAAAAAGTTCTGTCCCAACGCAGTTCTGTGTCAAAGGATATCCTAAATCCAACTATCTAAATTTGGCTATCAACGCCAGAACCCTATCCCGAATGGCATGAACACCTCAGCACTATCTAGGTCCTGCTAAAACTGAAGGTGTATAACTACAAGTGACCGTTCTCTCATGACTGTTAATTCCGTATGCTCACGAAAGCCAAACTACATTGTTTGGGAGGATCTCTGCCTGCCTTCATAGCCCGCTACGTTCTAGAGACGGAAGTAGCACGGGTCCCTTTACATCTAACACCTAGTAACACTTGATCTGCAATATGATACTTACTATCATATAAAGCGATAAGAACTTATGCTATAGACTATCATACCCCTATAGCTTTACGAAGCTAGAGTTTGCATAGAAGAAAGTAAACACGCTCCACCCATCCTTCCCTATGAATACAGCTTTATAGCACAGGAGTGAATGCCATCCAATACGGAGCGCTATATTCTGCCATACAAACACCCTTCTAGAACTCAACGCGGGGAACGAGGGTGTAACATGGCCGCATGGCCCGATAAACCCAGCCCGCAAACTCACAAGGGGTGAAAAAGATATAAGCTAGTGGCCTAGGGTGTACCGCAACACATCCCCAGTCATTACAACCCACCTGCTGTCAGGATTCCCTAGAATTTCCTCTTAACCTGCATACCACGAGCATCTCAAAAGAAAAGAAAAAGCCATCTCCTGGATCCGCCCACCCGAAATGGGTGGGGGACTGTTGTAGGAATATACACTACTTGATTCTCCCTTTACTGCTGTATCATCTGCTGCCAGACCCCCCAAGGATGGTCAAGCGAGAAGATCCATATAGCGAAGTCATATATTATCACTCGCTTAGTCATACTCGAGCACAGTTCGAGCTGTAGGTTTATATAGCGTACGATAAGGTAGCTTTCCGTAGACCCGCCAGACACTATCAGCCTGGTGAGTGTAGGAAACGCCCTGGGTCTTGGTGGAGGTGTAAGAGGGGGGAAGGTTTATCACTGGTGTATGGAGGAGGGAAAGAAAACCCAGTTTGTAGAGCCATTCTCTAATATCTGTGGGTCGGCGATCTGAAATCCGCTTGTTATGAGGAAGCTTGAATTGTCAGCATTTTCTGGGGGGCTGGCTCCTGTGGCAGGGTATGCCGTTGCCCAGCACAAAGCTCCATAGTATGAGGTGCTGTTTTCCGGTATTGTGCCTTCAGCTGTAATTTACGGTATGGTATCAGTTATTGGGGATACAGTAAGGTATGGTACTGTACTATTTGAAGGATTGTTCAATATTTCTCTATAGTTTGTTTTTTTGTTGGTTTGGTTTAGGGTGGTGAAGTGAATTGTGCTTACTGGGGCACGTGTGGCAGGTGCAGGGCTCAGGCGCAGTTTGTTGAGTATTGGGCTGGCTGCTTGGGCTAGTATATGGCGGGAGGAAGGTCTGGTATCGCGGGAGGATGTTGAGTAGGGGGCGTGCAAGGCATAAGTTCGCGGGTTGATGAGGAGGTGTTTTGAGTAGAGGGAGTGGTGTTCTGGATGATTAGTTCGGCACTGTTATTGCTAAGATAGGGTGATGAGTGTTTATAGCAAAGGTAGTAAGGCGTTGCTTGAATAACTGCCCTGGTATTCATATAAGCTGTTGACCGTCTTTACCAGCATTTTATATACAGTACAGGCATTTCGTAAACCAAAAGGTATATTGTAAGGTTGTTATACAAAGAGGTTGAGAGCTGAATTATAGTGCTTAGGTAACACCTATGCCAACTCGTATGCTACAACTATTAGATTAAACTCCCATCTATTACTTGGATGGCTTCAAACGAACAGATCAAGGCAAAGCAAAACCCGACCAACTCCACCCGTTTTCCATACCCATAAGAAACAAACCAAGGAAACAACCGCAGAAACCCTAATCAGCTCTCCGTCTCTTTGGCCTCGTACTGCCCGTGCCATTCCCATTAGCACCTGCACTATTCCCATTTGCCTTCGAAGGCACGGGACTCTTCCTCTTCCTCTCTCCCGGTCCTGAAGGAGGCGGAGAATCAGACTCGCTCTCGGTATCTTCGAGGTCTAACACGACTGGCATATTCCATCCGTCTTCAACTTCACCTCTCGCCCGCTCGATGGTCACCGCGTCCACGATTTCGTTCTCCTGATGCAGCTTGCGCTTCGTGAGATCCCATTTCAGATGTATGTCGAATTCGTCCTCGCGTTCTTGGTACTCAATATTTTCTTCTAGTTCACGGAAGTCTGGGGCCAGGGCTGACCAGCGTTGGGGATTGGATGTTGCCCAGATGAAAATTTTGCCGCTCTCGAGACCGGTTGCGGCGATGAGGGGGCGGGTTGGATGCCACTAGAATTGAGGTAAGACGGTGCAATCACTTAGGTTAGGTTGGGTGGGGGAGGAATGAGAGATTACCTCTACTGTGCCTAGTTCTTCCTTTGGGCCTTCTAAGATTTTGGCAAGAACGCCAGTGCTTCTTTCCCAGATGTAGATGTCATGGTTTTTGAAGGTTGTCGCAGTTAGGTAATCGCCGTTTCCAGAAAAGGTACAGTGATTCCACAGTAGCCTGTTGACGACATCTTGAAACTTGTGCTCCACAATAAGTCGAATGTCATTACCATCAACGCCCTCTTTAAGATTATCTGGGATATTGATAGATCTCAGGACCCGGTCATTGGCATTTACAACCATGTGTCTGCCAGACATTGTGAGCCTAATATAAGTAATACAGCCGGAGGTGATCCGGGTCGAGTGAATCATCTCCTTTGTTGTAGTGGAGATCACATTCACCCATCCTTTGTTGGATCCGGTAATTATATGGTCACCAGTGGCAGTGAATACGGCCGCGGTAGTCATTTGTTTTGCATCAGCTGCGGCCCGCTTTTCATCAATTTCCCCTTCTTCTGCACCTGGCTGTAATGGTCGTTTGGGCGCACTTGTAAGTTGGTATTTTTTCGGCGCGTCACCGGATGTGTCTACAAGGTAAGGCGAGTCTTCGAACAGAGCGCAAACAAAAATATTCCTAGAGCAGTTGTTAGAGTGAAAAGGAGTAATTGGGGTTCCCAAGAGATCTCACGGGTTTTTTGGATGAAGTTCGGCGCAGTAGACTGGAGCGGGAAAACGTATGGTTCGTGATGCCCCCTCTCCCTGTTTCGAAAGATCCCAAATAATTACTTTGAAATCTTGTGAAGCACTAGCGAGAAAAATGCCGTCCTGAGACCAACTGAGGGACTGAATTCCGCGAACATGGCCACGGAGATAGCGGGCAAGGCCATTTGTCTCGACGTCGAAGAGGACTACTGTGCCGTCTAGCTATGTCGGCGGGGGAAGTTTGATTAGATTGTTTAAGGTGTGGAGTCTGAGGTTGTAGAGTCATACCCTTCCGGAGGCAATAAGATCTCCTTTGCGATTGAACCGAACCTGAGGACAGGAGCGCGTGCATCAGAAACCCCGATTCTAGATCTTAAGGTGACTCAAAAGGCAGACAAAAGGGCTAGCCAAATAGGGTGGGGAGACAAACACAAGTTGAATGGCCCGATCGGAGCTCCGACGAGAGGGACTCAGGATAGTCCTGAGCAAGGGTGAAGGGGTCGAGCAATGAAAGGTTCATGTTGGGAGTTTGCTTGTAGGGGTAGTCTCCCTAGAGAGGTAATTAAGATAGATAATTGTAAGGAGTCTTAGAGTAGCGCGGGAAGGAATGGGTGAAGAGTGTTGATGGTGGTGAGCTCGTGGGAGCCGGAGGAGGATGAGAGGGCATCTACATGGGTTTCAGCTAGAAGAGCCTCAATCAGCCCTTGACCTTCCGTTCTGCTCTTTTTGTAGGGAGTCGCGTTTGCTCTGGACGAGATGTCAGGAATGTAAGCGCCAAGCCCTATGCGTTTTTGCCTTTGCTTCTCGCTGTTGCTACCAGGGCCTGCCACCCTCGCCTCGCCTGAATCCTTTCTCTCTTCCCTTTCCCTTTGACAACCCTCTTCCTCCAGCCTCTCCCCCCATCATCCCACCACTACAGCAACCCTCTGCGTTCTGTCTGTGGCATATCCATCTCTTTGCCGATTAGTTTAACAAAGCTTTCGGCTGCTTTCATTCTTTCCTTTGTCACGTCACATCGGACTCCTCTAGGTTGTTAGTGAAGAGGCAGAGCTCTCCGGCCGACCGGTCACTCCTTTGTCCCCATCGCCACTAAATCGCTTCCCTTGAAGCTCCTGCGGATAGTTGCAGGAGCGGCAGCGAAGCTACAACAACAGAGTATTACTACACGACACTTTACGCTACAGACTAGGTGACGACGGTTGTGTTAGGAGGGAAGGTTCGGGTTCGGAGGAGGGTTTTACGAAAGGACCGCGTGGCACACGCAGGTTTAGGGCTTTGATTTTCTTTTCAATCGTTTCCCTAGTTCGTTGAGGAGAGGTCGACAAACAGCAGCCGCTTTCTGCCTTTTTTTTTTTCACTTCCCTCCTTGTTTGCAACACTTTCTTGTTTTTTTTGCTCCCAGCTCATCTAAACCTATACCACCACTTTTTGCGAACGTGATAATCCAATCATGACGCTTATTTTCGAACATTCGAGCGCGCCTTTGCGCACCATCAAGGAGATCCAATTTGGCTTGCTATCTCCTGAAGAGATCAAGGGCATGAGTGTCTGCCATATCGAATACCCGGAGACAATGGTATGGCGATTTTTCGCTGTGTTTTTTGCCATTCAAGACATACTTACGTGATTGTTTTTGTTTCTCAGGACGAAGCAAAACTTCGACCAAGGGAAAAAGGTCTGAATGATCCTCACTTAGGCTCCATCGATCGATCATTCAAATGTGCTACTGTAAGTTCTCAATACACTTGTGATTTGTTATTAAGGAGTTAAGCTAACAATCAATTACTCAGTGCGACGAAGGGATGTCGGTATGTCCAGGACATTTTGGGCATATAGAATTAGCGAAGCCAGTCTATCATGTTGGTGAGTCGCGCCACGGATTCGTATTAAAATGAATATTGCTGACTGTATTATTTTTTCCCTTTACAGGATTTATCAACAAGGTCAAGAAAGTGCTAGAGACTGTGTGCTTCAATTGCGCTAAAATAAAGCTTGACGAAGTGAGACTCATTTTGGCGGACCGAGTGGCTTGATCATTTCTAGACTCTTGTGGCTAATGAATGATTGCTGTACTTGGTAGACCAACTCACAATTCGCAGACTGTTGTCGGATCAGGGAACCAAAGGCTCGTTTTAATGCGATCTGGAGGCTTTGCAAGGCCAAAACAAGTTGCGACGCAGATACGGCAATAGACGGGGAGGGTGGCTTTGATGAAGCACCTTCTGATAAAAAGCCAAAGTCTCACGGTGGATGTGGAAACAAGCAACCAACCATTCGTCGCGAGGGTCTACGGTTGATAGGTACATGGAAACCGGATAAGGATCAAGGTGAAGAGAATCAGCAGCCCGAGAAACGCCACATTACACCGGCCGAAGTTCTCAACATATTCAAACATATTTCTAACGAGGAGATCCGCAAGATGGGGTTGAGCGAAGATTATGCAAGACCCGAGTGGATGATCATCACAGTTCTCCCGGTGCCTCCTCCACCTGTACGACCTAGCATCTGCGTTGACGGCATGGGCGGCGGCATGCGTGGGGAGGACGATTTGACCTACAAGCTCGCTGAGATAATCCGGGCGAATGCGAGTGTTCGCGATGCTGAGCAAAATGGGTCGCCTGCTCACGTTGTGAATGAATTCGAGGCATTGCTGCAATTCCATGTCGCCACTTATATGGACAATGATATCGCCGGTCAACCCCAGGCTCTGCAGAAATCCGGCAGACCTGTTAAGTCGATTCGCGCTCGTCTGAAGGGAAAAGAGGGCCGTCTTCGTGGTAATTTGATGGGCAAGCGTGTTGATTTTTCGGCACGTACTGTGATTACGGGGGACCCGAATTTATCGCTAGATGAAGTCGGTGTTCCAAGGAGTATTGCCCGGACGTTGACCTACCCAGAGATTGTCACGCCTTACAACATTCATAAGCTACACGAATTAGTGAAGAATGGGCCGAACGAGCATCCAGGTGCAAAATATGTTATTCGGGATAACGGAGAGCGAATCGATTTGAGACATCATAAACGCGCGGGGGATATTACGCTGCAGTATGGTTGGAGGGTTGAGCGCCACATCGTCGACGGGGATTTTATTATCTTTAATCGTCAGCCATCTTTGCACAAGGAGTCTATGATGGGTATGCTTGTTGGGTCGTGCTTGACTAAAATACTTGCTTACCATCTATACCCATAGGTCATCGCGTTCGTGTCATGCCTTACTCAACGTTCCGGCTCAACTTGTCGGTTACCTCCCCTTACAACGCCGATTTCGATGGCGATGAAATGAACCTTCATGTTCCCCAGTCCGAAGAAACACGTGCTGAAGTTAGTCAGCTTTGTATGGTGCCTTTGAATGTCGTGTCGCCCCAGAAGAATGGACCTCTCATGGGTATTGTCCAAGACACTCTTTGTGGCATCTACAAAATGTGTCGAAGAGATGTATTTCTCAATCGCGAACAAGTTATGAATATTCTCATGTGGGTTCCCAATTGGGACGGCACAGTACCTACGCCTGCAATCTTGAAACCTCGGCCTCGTTGGACCGGGAAGCAAATGATTAGTTTGGTTATTCCTCCCGGAATAAATAAGGTTGATCTTGCGGGGGGGAAGTGGTCCCCATTGAACGACGAAGGCTTACTTGTCCATGGCGGTGAGCTGATGTTTGGGCTGCTTAACAAAAAGGCGGTTGGGCAGTCTCACTTGAGTTTGATTCACATCATCTACAACGAGAAGGGTGCCTATCGATGCTTAGAATTCTTCAACGGTTGTCAGACAGTTGTTAATTACTGGCTACTCCATAATGGCTTCAGTATTGGTATCGGGGACACCATTCCTGATAAGTTGACTATCGAAAAGATTGCGGCAACTGTCAAAGAAAAAAAGGATGAAGTCAATGCAGTTACGGATAAGGCCCAGCGCAACGAGCTCGAACCCCTGCCGGGAATGAATATCCGTGACACTTTCGAGAACTTGGTTCAGAAGTCGCTTAACTCTGCCCGTGACAAGGCAGGTTCTGACACTGAGAAGAGTTTGAAGGACAGCAACAACGCAATTCAGATGGCACGATCTGGCTCGAAAGGCTCGAACATCAATATCTCTCAGATGACAGCAGTCGTAGGGCAGCAATCTGTTGAAGGAAAGCGTATTCCTTTCGGGTTCAAATACCGCACTTTGCCCCACTTCACCAAGGATGATTACAGTCCTGAGTCTCGCGGCTTTGTCGAAAATTCGTACCTTCGTGGCCTTACCCCTCAAGAGTTCTTTTTCCATGCTATGGCTGGTAGAGAGGGTTTGATTGATACGGCTGTCAAGACTGCCGAGACCGGCTACATTCAGAGACGATTGGTTAAAGCGTTGGAGGATGTCATGGCGAAATATGACGGTACTGTGAGAAATTCTCTTGGGGATATCATCCAGTTTATTTATGGTGAAGATGGTCTTGATGGAATGTTCATCGAACCGCAAACCGTCGACATTATCGCATGTTCAGATGCAGAATTTGAGGATAAGGTTAGAGTTGATGTCATGGATCCGGCGAGGTCGATCCCCCTCGAGTTTCTTGAGGTCGCACAGGACATCGCTGGTGATGTAGAGGTACAGGCTGCTTTGGACGAAGAATTTGAGCAGCTCCAGAAGGATCGAGCGTTCTTGAGGTCACTTCAGAAAGACAGCGTCGATGAGAAGCTGCAATTACCCATCAATATCCTTCGCATTTTGGAGAACGCCCGCACTATTTTCCGTATTAAGCATCGCGCTCGGAGTAATCTTCATCCTCTCGAAGTTACTGAAAAAGTCAAAGAACTCGTGAAGAAGCTCGTTGTTGTTCGCGGCAATGATCCTCATTCTATCGAGGCTCAACACAATGCTACTGGACTTTTCATGTGCCACCTTCGGTCTCGTCTTGCGTTCAGAAGGCTGGTCATTGAGTGCAATCTCACTAAAGTTGCGTTTGATTGGGTCCTTGGAGAAATTGAGTCTCGGTTCGCTCGAGCTGCAGTGCAGCCTGGCGAAATGGTTGGGGTCCTCGCGGCGCAGTCTATTGGTGAACCGGCTACCCAGATGACCTTGAACACTTTCCATTTCGCTGGTGTGTCGTCTAAGAATGTCACTCTTGGTGTACCCCGGTTAAAGGAAATCCTCAATGTTGCCAAAAATATCAAAACTCCCTCTATGATGGTTTATCAAGTTCCAGAAAATACACACGAGAAGGAAACCGCAAAAGCACTTCGTTCGGCGGTCGAGCATACAACCTTGCGGTCAGTCACCGAGACCACCGAGATCTGGTACGACCCTGATCCGAGGGATACTGTCATCGAAGAGGATAAGGAGACTGTTTTGTCACATTTCTTGATCGACACAGACTCTGAGGACATCGACAGGCAGTCCAAATGGCTTCTTCGGATCATCTTTGACAGAAAGAAATTGCTTGATAAAGATTTGACGGTTGAGAGGGTAGGAATGAAGCTGATGGAGGAATATGGTAACGACATGGCCATTATCATGAGTGATGACAACGCAGAAATTCCCAATATCAGATGCCGGATGAAGAACGCGGATCAGGCTAAATCTCTGGATGAGGAGAGTGATCTCGAAGAAGACACCATGCTCAAGCGGCTAGAAAATCACATACTCGATGAATTAACCCTCAATGGTGTCAAGGGTATTCAGAGGGCGTTTTTGAATGATAAGGAGCGGACAAGGATTGACGAGACTGGCAAGTTTGTGATGAGTAAAGAAGATCCTAAGTGCAAGGAGTGGGTTTTGGATACCACTGGTACGGCGTTGAAACAAGTGCTCGAAGTTGAAGGGGTTGATACTACTAGAACATACTCCAACACGTTCGAGGAAATCCTGCAAGTTTTCGGAATCGAGGCTACCAGAGGTGCACTTCTGCGAGAGTTAAGGCAGGTGTTGGCCTTCGATGGTTCTTACGTTAACGAACGACATCTTGCGCTTCTTTGTGATGTCATGACTTCACGTGGACATTTGATGGCTATTACTCGTCATGGCATTAATCGTGCGGACACTGGCGCGCTCATGAGGTGTTCCTTTGAGGAGACCGTGGAAATCTTATTGGAAGCGGCAGCCTCGGGAGAATTGGACGATTGCAGAGGAATTTCTGAGAATGTTATGTTGGGACAATTGGCTCCTTTGGGAACAGGGGAATTTGATGTCTTCCTAGACGAGAAGATGTTGGCTGAGGTAATTGTCGATAATTCGCGTATTACAGGTGGAGAAATACCGGGTATGGGCAAGGGTGTTCTCGCGGACGGCGCTGCAACTCCTTATGACAGCTCCTCGCCAATGTATGGAGATCCTTACGTGGGATCACCAGATGCTGGCGCTATGTTCTCGCCTATGCAACATACCGGCTCGGAGACGCCAGGTGGATTGACCGACTATCAAGCCCCTGGGTTTGGACCAGGATACGCTGCGGGCGCCAGGAGTCCTCTCACATACTCGCCAACAAGCCCTTTCGGCACAAGCCCAACCTCTCCAGGCTACTCCCCCGCCTCGCCTGCATATTCGCCTACATCGCCTAACATGGCCATTACGAGCCCAGGGTTTAGTGCAGCGTCTCCCAGGTTTTCGCCTGCCAGTCCTGCCTACAGTCCAACATCCCCTGGATACTCACCAACATCCCCAGCTTACGGTGGTGGCCCCGGTGGTGGTGGGTCCCCAACCTCTCCTAATTATTCGCCAACAAGTCCTAGCTTCAGCCCAACAAGCCCGACATACAGCCCAACGAGTCCTAATTACTCCCCTACAAGCCCCGCATACTCTCCGACCAGTCCTGATTACTCCCCCACTAGCCCCGCTTTCGGTGGCGGTGTTGGTAACAGTCATTCTCCAACTTCACCGACCAGTCCCAACTATAGTCCGACTAGCCCTGTCTATTCTCCTGGCAGTCCCGCTGCTAGCTATAGCCCGACAAGTCCAACCTTTCAGAGTCCCACTCAAGGAAGTCCAAGATGGTCGCCGACGAGTCCCGGGCCAAGCTATTCGCCATCGTAAGTTCGACCCTCAGTGCATGGCCTTTTTTTCCAACTAAAACTAACCAACACCAGCTCCCCTAGAGACCCCCCGAGGAATTCTTAATAAGGGGGCTAGATTTCTGATTTCGAAAGTAATTCTTACATGAAATGGCTTTGTTTCAAGTTTTTCCCTTTCTTGCTTTTGCTTTTCTTTTCCTTCTTTTTTTGCACGGGGTAAAATGGGTTCTATAACTTTCTTTTTTATTTTTTGCGACTGACGCTTTACTCTTCTCCGAGGTCTAGACATTTGTTCTAGGGAGTTGTATTTCTGTAGGCAGGGATTTCTGGCTAGGGGTGGTTGGTTGCAAGGTCGAGGATTGGTGGTGGGAGAGAGCCATGCCTGTCGGCTGTATTAGTACATATCAATAAAACGCGGAAGTTAATTTGATGGAGCTTTGAGAATCTGCACATTTGCTGATTCAATGTTACAGATTGTATACACTCTTGCACACATGTATGTAGGCGGATTGCAAATAAGTCGCTGCTGTGAGCGGGTCATACTTTACCGTATCCTGAAACCAGTACTTATCTTTTATTGTACAAAGAAAACAATTGTACTTGTATCAGCTGCGGCACGGCCCGGGATTCATTGGGGTATTGTGAGTGCTCCCGAGCGCCAACCTTATATGTGGCTTTAACCCATGGGAATTTTTCGTAGGTTGTGATTGGAACCCTTTTGATTTTTCCGCCCCACAGACTCCCTACCTCCTTTGCGCCCTCCCAAGTTGGGCAACTGCGGGTAGGTCGAATATTGAGCAGGGAAATATCGTGTGCATGCAGCGTTCGCATAAGTGTGGCAGAGGAGAATCCGATTCGATGGAGTTGTGGTGAGAATCGTAAATATCACTCGGAAGCATAGCCTAGGGTGTTTTAATTTTAAGTGAACCTATGACTAGGTATCAGAACGTGGAAAAGGGGAGAGGAGATCAGCTGGAGTTTCGGGATGAAGGGGAGAAGGAAAGAAAGAGGACATGTCAATTGAGAAGAAGTCATGGGTAAAGCGCAAGTGTAGCTAACTCCCCCTCAGCTGATATTACGCACAATAATATCCCTTCACCCCTCCCCGATATCGCTCAGAGCCTGTTTGGCAGGAAGCGGAAGGAAAAACAACCCCTCCGTTTTACGACTATTTTATATACCTATGGAAATGGTTGTTCCGGAATTTTTGGAATGGAAGGGAAACGGTCATTTGTACGTATGGGACAACGGAGCGGGACCCGCATCGCACCCAAACAAGCTCCCAGAAAGGGCAATCCCTGGGCACCTCATCCCCAGCGACAGCCTCACGGAACTTGAACGTACAGACAGTGCTGAAGCAAGCAACCCTACCAAGGGTGCGTTTGGTCAACCTTCTATAGTGAAACTAGACGATGATGCCACAGCCAGGACTGTGTGTATAGCAACAGAGGGCTCCGAAGTGTTCATCCTGTTTTATGGTTGTCCCAAATCCTCTGCTGCTAGGCGGCCAGAACGTGACGTTGCTCCTGAGGTTAGGTTGCAAGCTCCGCTAGAAGTTAGGATGCACATTGGGTGAACACCAGACTATCCACACGCCCGCACCCCCCAATCGTCAAGCCCTCCTTGACAGCCAGCACCGTCTCCAGCTGTTAGACCGCAGTCTATAGGTACTAGACAAAGAAAGGCTAGACAAAAGGGCAGGAATAATCAGAAGCTTCATTCGCTCGTCATCCTAGAAAACTAACAAAGCAAAACATAGGAATATTTAGAGTATAAGGAAACTATTATGCCTATTCCACCGTTCCCCACACTAAACCATGTACGACCCCTTTTGCATGCATAATTGCAAAGGAAATAGATGACCATGAACCATCTCCATCAAGCTTTCCATCTTCAGAACAAGTGGAATCACAAAGACATCTTGTAATCCTTCATCGTGCTTTCCAGATTAAACCTACTCTTACCTCTCTGTTTGTCAGTTATCTATTTCTGTCAACTCTAACAAGCACCCGATTATTATTTTTACCTGCCGTTCCCTGGTCCAAGGAAAGATACTGATGTTTTCAGTCGGTAGTTGCCCATATTTGGAAAAACTATTTGTTTGGTAGTCCAGGTCATGAGGGTCCCAAGTCAAGAAGCCCTCTTGGGCAGCATTATTTTCTGCGGCAGTGCAGGCCTCCGGAGGAGGGTTTGCGTTTTGGCAGTTCTGGAAGTCGTTGATACCCAAGTGCTGTGCAAGTTTGCATTCCTCAATGGACTCTGCAGCAAATCCTCGCCCCCCACATTCATCGCATGGAGTCTTTGGACTTTGCGGACCATACCCACATTGTATCTGTGAAATGCATGAGTAAAGGGTTCCGAGAAGTTAACCGAAGAAATGAAATAACTTACACAATACCAGTAAAGGCGAGGTGGGCGAGGTGAGAGAGCGCGGGGAGGGCGAGACATTTGTAAAATAAGGTAAAAAATGAGGAGGGGTTTGGGGAGTCGCGGGGGGGACTAAGGGGACTACTGGATTGAATTTTTTTGATATCAGGGGAGGGGTGAGCCGTTTATGTATTTTGGAAGGAGGTGGTAGACTAACTGTTCTTAGATGTGTTTGAGAGAGTAGACGAGAAGGAGATAGCATGTTTTTTGCAAAGGTTTATGAACAATATCTAGGGCACAGGAAGACTGTAAGACGTAAGACTGCACTTTTCAACCCTTAAAATACCGACAATATTCTGATAGGCTAAATTGGAAATAGGCACAAGCATAATCGAGTAGTATCCATGATCGAGCAAATTAATCAGGTCATTAATCCACTCCTCGACCATGCTGTGATCAAGGGACTCATATGATCGAGGCCATCGAGGCGTATAGTCCACAAAACTCGAACTCGATCGGATTCTATCCAGAACTAATCTAAATAGAGTGGTGTCCCGCAGGGAAATGTAAAAATGCAGGGCCAATACATGCTCAGCCACCAGAGGCCTAGCTGCGGCAAATAAAAACCAACACTCGTAGCTACTGACAATTGGTTGCCGCTTGTGAGCACAACCGCTATTTCATAATATCAAAACCCCCGCAAAAAAGCTTGATTTTGGCGATATGATAGCAGTTGTGATCGCAATGTGTTTTAGTTGAGAGTAAGGTTACTGGAGGAGATACGGAGAATGCTGATGCAGGTGCTGGGCAGATCAGTCTCTGTAACATTCGACCAGCTGCCATTGGTCAACCTGATTGGGAAGCAGCAGCAACACGAGTACATACTCGAAACGGATCCTAAATATATCAGGCCCGCGTAAATCTCCTATATAAATATAAATACAATATATTCATTCGCAAGTTTCTGACTATAATACACAAAACCAGGCACGCTCTTCGGGACAGTTCGTTATACAATCGCGCGCTCAAATATACACCCCGTCCAAACACGCAGTTCGCTACTGATTGGTCGAACTCGAATAATACTGGCCTGCGAGCCAATCGATCGGGACTGTGTATTTGGACGGGGTGTGTATTTGAGTGTTCCTCGATTGTAAGGCATAAATGTATATCCGCACCTATCTAAAGTACAGCTACCGTGGGGGATCCATGGAATGCCGCTAGATTGACTTGCTCTCAAGAGATAGTGTGGGAGCACCGGTACTGCACGGAGCTTCGGGCCGATGACGGTTACACTTCAACTTATCGAAAGTATGGAGGCCGTCTGCCCAAATTGGGAGGAAGGTGTTTCGGGCTGCTAAATCGTCTTACATAAGCCTAAAATGTGCGTATTAGAGTTTTTTAGAATAGCGCACCCTCTTATAGCATACAGGTGGGAACTCGTCTCATGCTTTGTTGGTAGATCTCCCACTACCCAGAATCTCCCAGTAATTTCGTCGAGTGATAGTATATGAATATAAACTTGGGTGGCATCAGCACAATGTCCAGTCCTGAGTTTAGTTTAGCTTTTTTTTCAATCGGGCAAGCGGAACGCTGGTGTTTTTTTTATACAAGTTCCCTCGCTACCTAGTGCGCATGCGTTGCGCGGCCGTCACTCTGCCCTGTGCTGCAGCCAGAAGGCAAGTCGTGACCCGCGCCCATTATCTCTCGTTCCACCATTATTATGATAATATAAAAAATAGAGGAAACATCAAGGCTGACTAGACCCACTGCGCGGCCGCCCAATATGTGTGTGTCTTGCACCATCGAGGGCAGAGCCCGCTCTGTCATTAATCTAGGTAAACGACGCAAGCAAGGAGGTAAATAAGGCAAAACCTGTAGTGAGTTAGAGCAAAAAGCCTTTTTCAGATTGACAAGCAGTTAAAGTACTGCTTACCGTGCACTCAGGACTGCAGACCGTATTGCACCCTGCTGGCCTGTTGAAAACGGAGGTGTTGTAAATGGAGGTAATGATAAGACTGAAGGATTTTACGGAGGGCATCAAAGTGGCTCAAGTGGGCAAGAGTAGTTTTTGTTGAAGCGGTTGAGATTATTTGGGAAAAGGAAAGGAAAGAAGGACAAGAAGGAAGGAAATTTATAGGAGAGAAATTTTCAATGCTTGCATGTCCCATCAGTGCATACGCGTATGACACCGCTTCCTACAAGTGCGGGGGCTTCCAGCACAGTCGAATTAGGTGCCTATCGAGTGATTCCTCGTGCACAACCTCTGATGTCGGAATTGACGTTACAGGCCTAGCGCGGCTCAGGGGGTGAGACGCCATCCCGGAGTAATATCACCCCACATATCCGATGATCACCAAACCATGGCGATCCTCCCTCTTCTTCCTTATCCCCTTTCTCGTAGTAGGGGTAAAACCAAAAAATGGCCCCCCGATCCACGGCTAATGGAGTGATGCAGCCCTAATCATACTATTGTCCCGTGACAAGATATCATATCGACGCCACACGAATCCCCCACAATAAACCCCTGCCCTACTTCCCACATTTATCATAACATATACCCCTCACTTATTGGAAGCGATGTTACTAAGAGGCCTCTTCCGTCGGCCCTATGCTAACAATCGCGCGGCCCACTCCCAAAGAACTCCGCCAGCAGGCCGCTGCTGGTTAGGCTATCTTGAGGGAGAAAGTGAGTGATACTGCACGGGCCGGGGGGACGGGACACATGGGTCTGTTTGTGGGGCGGCGGCGACAGCACAATTCTTGTACCCAATGCAGCAGGAGTTCGAGTAGAATCCAGAGGAAGTTACTAGGGAAACTCTTGAGGAAATTACCCGGGGTGATGCGAGGGAGTTACAGTCAGAGGAGGTGAGACCCACTAATTGGCGCTCTCTCGATCGATTTTGAATTTTTTGGGGGGGAGTTAATGCTGGATGGTGTAAACATAAGATTGCCCAGGGGGGTAGACCACCGAAGGGCAACTTGTCTGCCGAAGCGCAGTCGCTTGCTACTCAGAATTCGAAGCCTGGAAGCCTAGAGGTATCGGTAGTGGTGAATATTTCACTCAAGATGCCGCTGTGACACAGCATTGATTCAAAGATTTTTGGTGGACAAATTCCAAAGGTAGCCCAGCTTCACAGACAAAGGTATGATGCATAGTTAGGGTAGTTGGGCGATCACCGGATAGTAGAGCTTACTAGCGTTCGCTCATGAGTGCTGAGGATAGAGCTGATAATCCGGTCCGAGGAGACGCGAATCGAGGGTAACTCATCAGAAATTCTAGATTTAAGATACCCGCATACCTACTGCAGAATCTGTATCCTAAATCTCATTGTTTCCCCGCCGAATCTGGGCGCTTCAACCACACACCACATACTTCCAAGAATAAAAACACTTCTTCCTAGTCGATCCCCGCTAATCTCACTCGTGGGGTTCCCGGGCCCGAACCCCACAAACACGTTAGTTAGTGGGGAAAACTGAAACAAGGGTATCTGGTACTTGTATCATAGCATCTTGACACTCTCTTACCCTATTGTTGCACAAGATCAGTCCCCGCGATCTCCAAGCCCTGTTCAAGTTCATCCGTTCCGCCCCTTGTGTTCGCCGCCAGGGTTAGGGCTTGCACCCCACCAAATGAGGTCGGGTAACCGCATCAATCCTTTATTTCGATTTTCGCCAAATTTCTAGCCCACCACCACCACCGTCCTCCACCACCACCATGCCGATAAAAGTCACGAGAGAAGACTTCCTTTGGACCAATGGACGTGGCCACAATCAGAAGCCTATCCTTTACTCCCAAAAGCTGAACAACTATGGCATTGGTCCGTGTCACCTCCCCTTTTCCTCCTCGCAGCGTTCCGATTCCCGGAATCCTAATTTAGTGGTATGAGCAGGCAAAAAACAACACAATAGTGACCAATGGTGGGAGAAAGCCTTTGACAACCAACTCAAGAACCTCGACGTAGGAAGCGCGGGCGGTGAGGTGACGGTTGTACAGACTGCCAAGAACGTTACCCCCGTAGGACTGGAGAGGATTGCAAGGTTTTATATACGTTTTGTGAGGGGAGGTGTACTTCATGGCGACAAGGAGATTGCCGAGGCAGAACGAGGAGGCAAGGAAATTTCGATTGTGAGCGACAGTGAACAGAAGGGCGGGGAGAGGGAGAAGGAGAAGAAGGACAAGGATGAACGGAAAGAAAGGGGAATTAGGGATGGGAAGAGGAAAAGCGAAGAGGGGAAGGAGAAACGAAGAGAACGGAAATTGCTCAAGAGGATGGTAAAGAAGGAGATGGCGGCATTGAAGGGAAGGAAATAAGTTGGGGTGGTGGTCACTGGCCAGCGAGTTCTCATGGCTGATGTGATGGTTCCTCCGGAGATTATTGGCGTTTTGGGAGTCTGCAACTAATAGGCTGGCTAAGGTCGGATTTCATATAATTCCTTTATAAAAGGTATAGAAGAAAAGTCATTTCTCTAGAAAAGGCTATTACCAAGCCCCCTCTGTTTCTATTAAGTGTATCAATAGAACTGCCTCATACATAATGGATACCCTGAGCCACTGTAGGCGAGTGCCTACTCGTGTGAAGACGGATGAGTAGCACTGTCATGGCGGCCTCTGTGAGGCCTGAGTTCCTGACCCCCTGTTTTTAGTTTCAGAAAGGATATAAGATAAGAAGCGGGGGTGTATAGAGTAAGTCCTTCGATTCCCCCTAGCAAAAGCGTCACAACCGTTTACTCGTATACCGGTTCTCGAGTCATCAGATTGGAACAGTGTTTTTCGCGGCGCGCCCGCTCCAAAGGAAATTTGGCTCGAATTTGGCGACTAACTATAGTAAGAGATCCCTAATTCCCATCGATCATTTCACCTCAAAATCCCCATTCACCGTGTAGCGCCCTGTACCGGTAATAGTGTGTCCACAAGCAAACATTCTATATATACTTCATTTAGCTATTGCACTCCACCGACTAAGATTATCAATCGATTTAATGTGGTATCACTCATACCACCCGTACTAGCTTGCACAAGAGCGATTGTTTTAGATTCGCAAATGTGACTATTGATTAGTTATGTAATTAGCTTACAGTGTTGACCACCTAGCGGCCCATGGGTGTCTCAGCTTCCCAGAGCCCCGGTAGAACTGTGCGCAAATAATAGCTGTTCATACTCGTACAACAATCGGGTTGGATTTAAAATCGGTGAAGTAACAAACCCCTTTAGAAGCTGATCGAGCACGGCAGATAACACACGTATTATCCTAAGTAGTAAGGTTACAATTTTGTCCTTGCTAAGTTATATTGGCTAGGACATGGGCATCATAAAACCGACGATAGATTACAATGATACTCGCCACAGGAAAGAAATACCTGGAAACAGGGATTAAAGAAATATATCGTAAAATATCTGCCCGTATCTAAGCGCTCATACAAAATATACCCCTTCTTTCCTGGTACAATACCTCTTGCCTAGAACGAGTATGATAACCTTGACACAAAACGTTGTGCTATAGGTACGATCTTGGCTACAAAATTCCTTGGAGCCCCCCCAATTTTACTCGAGCACGCCAAAAATGGGTATTTTCGCTTCACAAAATCCCAGCTTTATTGATTGCAAAGTTTCAAAACATGCTAGAGCCTTTAGAGCCATCTAGATATTATCTTTCATAAGCGGCAAGCTCTGTTGATGGTTCAATACCCAAGATAATGATGGTGGGCAAAAGGTACCTCTAATCTCAATGAATTTCCCATAAAAAAGGTACACTGCAACGTTATCCAATCTGGATCCCAAGCTCTCAGCCCCCATAGCAGAGTGGGAAAATTCTCATAATTTCTACTCAGAAAGCCTAGGCAATTACTTGCACTATTGTATTGGCCTTGTTAGTTCTATGATATATTGCTTTCAGACGAGTTATGGGAGCTTAAAATCATGCCTTTTTTGTGGTATCATAATAGAGCCGGTAAGGCTTGGTGCGGCTCTGGGAGCAGTAAGTCCGGTGATCGAGATTTTCCATCCCTCAGATCGTCACCCCGACACCGACAAGCAATGAAATAACCTTAATAAAGCTCCCTTCGTTGCAACGGTCTGACGTCAATTCCACACTCATTCACAGGCTTCCTCAATCGTCTGAAATCCTCCTCCGGACTGCCCAGATTTCTCGACAGATGCGTCGCCCCCCACCATTAACCTCACGGCGGCCCTCCATCACTCAATCCCTTCTACACCAGACACCTTCGTTCAGATCAATTGCTCACGTGTCATGGTCGCGACCATCCCATGCACTTTCGCAATCTCGCCCACACTCTACTGATGCCACCAATCCCCGGAGCTCTTCGAAGCCTGGACATGCCAGCGGGTCCCCGCCTGATCATCGTCTCTTAGCCGCAGCCCAGGACCTCCTCATAACCCACCCGGTATCTCCTGGCTCACCACTATTTCTTCCCCACGGTTCTCGCATTTTTAACAGACTTACCAGTTTTATCCGCTCGCAGTACGCTCTCTACGGATACGAGGAAGTCATTACACCAACTATATACAAAAAGTCTCTATGGGAGACTTCCGGACATTGGGAAAACTACAAAGAGCATATGTTCAAGGTCACTGGACGGAAGGCAGAGGAAACGGGAGAACAAACAGCCATTGGCGAACAGGAAAAGATAGAGGCAGAGGAAGAGTTTGGGTTAAAGCCAATGAATTGTCCTGGACATTGCCTACTGTTCAAACACGCTGCGGGTAAACTGAGCTTGAGAGATCTACCGGTCAGATATGCAGACTTCTCTCCATTACACAGGTATGGGCCCCACAGAGTTCTGTCACGTTCCTAGCCCTGGTCTGAACAACAATCTACAACAAGACACCCGCGAGGCTTTTGAACGGAGCATATTCCACTGACTTGAGCAATCCAGGAATGAAAATTCCGGATCGTTGAGCGGTCTCACCAGAGTGCGGAGGTTTCATCAGGACGATGCTCACATTTTCTGCCGCCCGTCCCAAATCTCCCAAGAAATATCGTCAACGTTACAGTTCATCCATTCGGTCTACAAGGTATTTCACCTACCGTCCTACAAGCTGATGCTGTCCACGAGACCGAAGCAAGGTTACATTGGATCACTCGGGGAATGGGATCGAGCCGAGGCAGCCCTGAAGACATCTCTAGAGGAATCAGACCAAGAATGGGCGATTAATGAGGGAGATGGAGCATTTTATGGGCCGAAAATTGACACCATTCTCACGGACTCTGATGGAAAGGAGCACCAGACGGCAACGATTCAACTGGACTTTCAGTTGCCTCAAAGATTCGGGTTAACTTACCTCGCACCTGCTCCAGTCGCAGAACAGCAGGGAATACTCAGTACGAATCCCGAGGAGTTGAAGGTGTCCGGTTTTGTCACGCCTGTGATTATACATCGAGCTATCCTCGGATCACTTGAACGGTTCATAGCGCTGCTAATAGAGCATTATAACGGCAAATGGCCTTTTTGGTTATCCCCCCGACAGGCGATCGTGATTCCGGTTGCTATGACGGACGAAATAGTGAGATATGCACGCAATGTCAGGAAGGTGGTATCTGGATTGCCTGAGGAAACGAGCTGGATCAATGCGAACAGCCCGTTGGCGATGAGCAGACGCACCTTTAATGTCGACATTGACGAAAGTAGAGGCCTCTTTTCTAGAAAGGTTAGAGCGGCTAGAACTAAGCATTACAATTACATTATTGTTGTTGGAGAAAAGAACCTCCACGCAAAGACTGTCAGTTTGGGCCCGGCCTTTTCTCGGGGTCAGGAGCACGGGGACGAAGGAGTGGGGAAAAGTTTGGACATGTCAATGGAAGAGGTCTATCAGAAGTTTGTCGAGCTAGAAAATAAGTACGCATAGATTGTATCATCTTGGAACAAAAAAAGAAAGCCTGCGGAACCCTTACGGGATCGCAAGAAGCCGTGATCAGTAGTAGGTTTCCATGGTGCGCTGATAGGTGGACGTTGGAAAGCATGGTCATGTTTGACAGGGAGTTGATGGACAGGGGTGAAGGCTAGGGAAAAAATTGACAGATACAGTAAATCTTTGTTGCAAGTAAAAAAACAAAAAAATCATTGCCACTCGCCAGAAATGAGACAGGACCAAAAAAACAAAAAAACAAGGGGAACACAAAAAACGGTGAACCGACGTTACCATACGAGCGAGTACGGGTATTACTGTATCATACCAGGAAAATTCGAGCACACAGAACTGGTTATGCAGGGTAAAACAGCAGATCGCAATGTGCTGGTACAGTACGCATATGCCGTAAAAAAAGCGCTGAACGAACGATGCGATAAATGAATGATATGTAGAGTTACCGATTGTGACGATAAAGCGAATGTTTAATCTAGCATGAGCAAAAAGGTCGCGAATCTGGTCCTACCCCCCCCGACCGAAGTGAAGAGCCGTTGCAGTAGATTCGATAGGAATTCGGATCCTCCACCGGTACGATTGCAGTACAGCACACTCAGGTGCCGGTAAGAGTTTTCGTGGGCAGAGATTATAATAGTGTCTCAATAGGCCTATATCTTTGTAGAATGGTAGCATTATATTATATCATAATATCATAACACTCTCTAACCCTCTACAACAACCTCAGGCCAAGTTGACGCTAGTTTCCCCTAGTTGTATTAATTTTAAGAACTCTTCCTACAGTATCATCATACCGGCAAACTCCATACTCCCGTGTTGTGGTGCCATGCTGTAAGGTACCAAAAACAATATAAGTATGATGCCTGGGAGAGCCAATTATTGGGATGTTGTGTTATCGGAGATTATTCTGAAATGGCGGGAGGGCGAACCAATTTCCCGACGATCACTCGCCAGGGCTGCGAGGGCATTCCTCATATAGGTGATGGGGGCGCCCTTGCGCACAGAAGGGGCAGAGAGAAACCCTTGCCATCATCGGCCCCAGGTAAACCAAAAGCGGGAGTATTATACCGACCGTCGGTGCCAGAGAGTAAACGAACAAATGAAGGGGAAGATCTAAATTGCCTCCTTGACTATCTATTTGGATATCACTTGCCTACTATGCCACCTATAATACCAATCAATGCTATGGCATTTTGATTCTGGCTTCCGATTTTATTTTTATTTATCCTGCCAAAAGTTTGTCCACAGGCTCAATGTTTTCTTTTCTTTCACTCCCCTTTTTTGCATGTGAAGATGGGGACTGCATTTGTACGCCGCATCTATCACCATTCCTCTCTCTCGCCCTCAAATAATGATGTATATGATACTTCGTACAGGTAAGGTAAAACCCACTGGAATGGCAGAATTAAATGGGAATTAGAAACCAAAATAAATTAATAAATTAATAAAATAATAAAATAACAATTAAATTTTTGTCGGCTTCACTATCCGAGCAAAAAAAGGAGATAATTTGATTCCCGCGGAGCAGGAGTGAGCCATTCATTCCACCCTTCATTCAACCTCCCAGCCGGAGAAGGGAGTTCAGTCTTCTTCCTCTTCCTCTTCCATTTCCTTTATTTCTCTCTCACTTTCACCCACCAACCCTACACACACCCCCCTCATCAGACCTACACGCCCCCCGCTTTTTCTTTCCCTTCTTTCACGCTTCACACAACTTTGGCAACAGCGGTCGTACACTTGTTTCAGCTCAGTTCGCAAACGTCCAACATCCAAGAGATCTTTCCCGGAAAGCCTGACGGTGCCTTCTTTCTCCCTCCGAGGTTATCTGCTTGGCATCCCTGTCCCGAATAGCATCCCGTACGACCCCCAGCAAATTCTCTATCTGTTTCTTCACGGGCAAACAAGGGATTCTCGACGCTGTTTAGTCCTCAGGCACTTTGACAGCCTCGTCTACTGCCGATCCTGGGCCGTCGGTATCCGAACTACATACAAACCCATCCCACATCTGCGGGAAGCTGAGGACATATATTTGCCTCTATCCCCGAATATCCTAGCCCCGCTGAGCACCTTCCTCGTGAGGGAGATCGCTACATAAGGCGACAGCAGGGGGTTTGTGTTCCTGCGTCTAGGTAACTCGCTACCCTCACCAGTTTTCCCCAAGTAGATAATATTCCATTACCTGGTAACAACAACAAAAAAAAAAGAAGGCAAAAAGCAAAAGAAGGAAGGAGAAAAATAATAATCAAGGCCTATTTCCTTTCCCTTTTTTCACTCTATTCACCCATCTTATACCCACTGTTATTTGTGGCTTATACTTTGAGCTCAAAGGCATAACCTCTTCCTTAGTTTATTCTAGATTCTTGATTTTCTGCTTTATCCCGTTTGGTTGCCCTTGTATAAACTTCTTTCCCGGAAGAAGCCCCTCTGTGCAAGGGAGTTCTCTACTTCTCTTACCGGATTTTTTTAATTTTCTCTACTTATAAGCCTTGTCTTGGCTTACTCTAAGGCCCTAAAGAAGGGATAAAAAGGATAAACTCTTCACGTGGTGCAGGCGCACACAAGAGAGCTCCACGAACGAGCAGGAACAAACCTCATATTCCTCCGCCTCCTACAATTGACCTGAAGAAGCGGGGGTAATGTAGAGTGGGAGGTGCAATAATATCTACAGCAGCAATCAGACTAGTGCTATGGGAGGGGAGTGGCATGAGCACGTTTATCATGGAGGGAGAAAAAGCATCCACCGTAGAGACATCATCTGTCTCCAAAACACTCGCTGCTCCTCAAACTCCTGAGCCGGGAAAAGTTTCTATTGCCGGAACTGAGACTGAGCCCTTAGTTACCTCTCCGGCAACCACCAGCTCTGTGCCTGCTGAGACATGCTCGTCAGAGCCTACTTCTGACAAAAAGCCTTCTGCCCGGGGGGGGTGCTTATCGCCTACCAGCCCCATGCCTACAGCTGACTCGAAAGATATAAATACGGAGCCCATCCCCCCTCCTCCCTCATCATCATCACCACCATCCACTCCAACCACCTCCACAATCCAACACAAGAGACCTTCAGCATCAGAACCAACACCTTCACAAACACAATCGCAGCAGCAATCCCAGCCTCCACCACCCTCACCGCAAACTTCCAAACGTCGTAAGACTAAATCAAAGTCACAAGAAGTTAAAGAATCATCACCTACGATGGCGAGCGATCGACCTAGACTCTCAGAACAGGAGAAGAAGAACAACCACATTGCCAGCGAGCAAAAGAGGCGCATGGCGATTCGAGAGGGCTTTGATAGGCTCACGGAAATCGTACCGGGCTTGGAAGGACAGGGAAGATCTGAATCTATTGTCCTTAAGAAATGTTCGCCTTCCCCCCTCTCCTCTGAAGCTCTCCGAGATACGGATTGGTTGGGGGGGATCAAAAAAACTAACAATCTTTATATAGCTGTCGATCACATGCGCGATGTTCTCAATGAGAGACAGGAATTGATAAGGCGCATTAAGGCTCTCGGGGGTGAGATTCCGCCGGACTTGCAGTAGCCCACGATACTTATCGTCCATTATCTCGCCCCGGCGGACGAGTACCCTTTTTTCTAATAAGGGAAGCACAAAAAACGGGAAAAATATATATAGAGGGATGTTCGCAATTGGTCTCTACTACTACTTGCTATCACTCAAAGTGAGGAGAGCAGAAGGGTAAAAAAAGGGGGGGGACCAAGAGCGCGGACGACGATTGGGGTGGCTAGATTGGAAAAGGGCGCAATTTGCTTGTTTTTGATTTGTCTTGATTTTATCTCTATTTCCTTTGTGCTTTTTTATGTTTCCTTTGGCAATGGAGTGCACTGAGTAGGGAAATGTGGAAGGGATTTTTTTTTGAGTGGAGTGGAGGAGATTTCTTCTCTTTGCAATAGCTATCTGGGTTACACCATGTCTAAGAATCAAAGCTTTCATCTCACCTCAGGCACATTGGTTGGGGGGAGTCCAAACATTTGTTTTTTGTGCACTTTGGGGGGTTGTTTCTTCCTTTCTTCTTTTCTTCCTTCCTGCTGGGATTGCGGTCATGGCCGGAGTGTGATACTGAGATGTTACTGCATGGCGTAATGCGGGATCGCTGGCGATGAGATGAGAGCACATTGTCATGAGATCTTGGCAGGCACGACAGCACCCAAAGAACTATTGTAGAATAATCGAGAACGCGGCTAAGACGTCCAGAATTTCCCGCTTTAGAGAAGAAACCGGTGCGAAAAGATTCCCTCTCCCGACCCCCCCCCCTCTCTCCTCCCCCAGCCCCAGTTGAGACAAATAAAAAGAAAACCCCACCCACCCAACAGACCCCACCAGGGTAGGGCGAACCCCAGCGTTCCAACCTCCCAGTCAGATTCTCAATTACCGGTATTCCAATTCCTACTGCACAGTCCCATCCGTGGCAAAGTGACACTAACACCGCACCCCACCTCACCCCACCCCACCCCGCTCCAAGCAAGGCAAGGCAAAGCAAGTGCCGTAGTAAAAGCACAACCCAGTATCCCAAACCAAAAGTTCACCAAATTAGACTTCCCTCTCCCCCCCTCTCCCTCTCTTTCCAACTAGCTTACTCACCCACTCACTACCCCTCACTTCTGTCATATAATACATACATACATACATACTCACATGCTCCGTCCGGATCCAACCAGCCACCGACCCCCCCCCCCCCGCCCCCGCCGGCAGATATATATGATACATAACGTATTATACGTGCTACATATATATAAACTAACTGGCTAGCTGGCTAGGTATCATAGCTAGGTAGGTAGGTAAGTAATGGGAATCACGTTTTAGGTATAGCGGTGTTAATCTATTTACTTTTTTACCTACTTACCTATCTATTTATTTGGTTTGGTAAGGGAAGGAGGAGGAGGAAGCATGTGCTCGCTCGTGTGGGGAAGTTTCCGCCCTACGGGAGGGAGGGAGGGAGGGAAGGGAAGGGAAGGGAAGGGAGGAAGTAGTGTAAGGTTGGAGGAGGTGGTGGGGTGTGTGTGTGTGTGGTCGGGTTGGTTGGTTCATGTGCAAGCATGTTATGATGTGCTGATGGGAGGGGGAAAAACGGTGGAATAGAGTTTTGGAATGAATTGGAATATATGATACCATAGTATCATACTACTTGTGATAACTGTTGGAATCATTATCCTATGCTAAACGTCGAAGAATGGAAGAGAAGAAGAGAGAGAGAGAGAGAGAGGAAAAAATGATCTATCGGGCAGAAATAAAACCATGCAATGCTAACCATGCATCATCATCATACTGTATCATACCAAATTTTCTTCAAACAATTTAATCTCCAAATTTTCACGATGCCCAACACTTCAACCTAATTCTAACTCTACGCCCCACCACCCTGCCCCCCCTCATCATCCTCCTCCCCCTCCTCGGCCATTTCATCATTACTCAATACCCTCTCAATAACTTTCAAGGTCCCACGCAACGGCAAGCCAACCACGTTATCGAACGTGCCTTCAATCTTCTTCACAAGGATTGAGCCAGCGCCTTGGATTGCGTAGCCACCTGTTTGCATTTTCTCACTCGTAAGCAATTGCCACATTTCTATCATACCGGGGGGCTTACCGGCTTTATCGGCACCTTCTCTTGTCTAGTTTGAGGTTTGTTAGTATCATGCCTGCTGCATGTGTAGAGTGGGGGAGGGGGGGGGGGGGCTAGGAACTTTGACATATGCTTCTAGAAGATCATCTGTGACCATTGGGTCGAAGGTTACTATGGTCTCCTCAACGTGGTTCTCCTGCGCGTAGCCGGGGTGGACTAGTGTTTCTAGGGGTGCCATGGCTACGACCGCGGTGCATCTGATAAGTGCAGCAGGCAGGTGAATAAGTTTAGCTGAAGCCCCCATTCCAGACTCTCGGTATGCTATGTTGGGGAGGTGAATGGAGGGGGTGGGAAAGATGAAAAGTCTATTTTGGATTTCCCTTTACCATGTGTGTGTGTGTGCAAGTACGGTGACCCCCATGTATCCGCATAATATCTGCCCACGCCGCCAGGTCGAATGGGGATATGGAAGGGAGTAAGGGTTATAAAAAAATAAAAAAATGGGGAATAATAAAAAAAGCTTACACTTTATGCGGGGGCCCATCCCTCAAAGCTTTTAGCATGGCCAAGTGCCCCTCCTCGCTCCTTGGCTTTTCCATAATCTCCCCGGTATAGCTGACGATCACGGTGTCCGCGCTCAGGACGATAGCGGGCTCGCCTTTGATCTGGTTGTTGATCTCGCGCTTGTACACCTCCAGGCACTTTTGTATGGCTGTCTCGAGCACGTACTCGAAGGCCTCGTAGCGGGACTTGTCCAAGTTCTCAGCGAAGCTTGATGGTATCACTTCTATGTCTGTCAGGCCGATCTAGTGTGGGGGGGAAAATGATCAAAAACAGATTTGTGTGTCAGCTGTGTCGTAATTGGAATCACGAGATAGATGGAGATGGGTAGATTGATAAATGGGGGAGGGACTAAATTAGTTCGCCCAATCTCCAGGGATGTTGTATGGAAGTGTATAACGAGTGTGCGCGAAGGAGGTAGGCATTAAGAGAGCAAAGGTGCTATTTTCCACCACCACCACCCCTGCAAACAATTCACACGGAACTTGCTACTCATAGCGGGCAAGAAGCACCCGGTATCAGGGGTCATCGGTTTTTGTGGGCCCTCAGATGTGCGCAGATTTTCTGCCATAAATTTTGCGGAACCCTGTTATCGGGTACCTGTTGCCCGCTGCGAGTACCCCCCCCCCCCCCCCGTCCCTCAATGGGACCAAAACCAACAAGATAGTAAAGTGAGTAAATAAAGAAATACATCACCATACCTGCGACAGCAACTGCTTACGCCTCGGAGAAGCTGATGCTAGAATAACTCTCTTCCCCCTAATCATATTCAGGGCGGGCAAATCCAGTGGAGGGGGTCTCGGAGGTCTTCCTTTCACACCCCGAGGCAACTGCCCTCCTCCACCTATAGCTGCAGCGGATGCAGGAAGACCTCCAGCACTGGCACTGATAGAGTAAGTCGGCGGCGGATCTAGCGGTAACGCGATAGCACCCTGTCCACCATTGCCTCCTACTCCTCCTGCGATCGCGTTATACAGCCAAGACATTTTCTATCTCTGCCCCTTTTTTTCCTTGGTTCTCTTATGTGTGATTGGATTTTAATGCTGTGGGCAGGTCCGCTCCACTGTCGGTGTCGAGTGATACGATGGGGTAGCGGCAATGTGGTGGTGTTGCTGGTGGTGGGGAAAGGGGTGTGTTAGCAGTCGAGAGGACGTTGAATGATAGATGCGGTCGCGGTTGTGGTGGTAGCACAGTGAGCTCTGCTATATTGCTGTAGAGGTTACATCCTCGTAACTTAATCTACCATTTGTCCAACCAAGCTTTTTTTTTCTTTTTCCGTTTCCACCCTCTCCCGGGGTCACTCAGACCTTAGGGGGGCGGCTGGCCTACTGCTCAGCTGACTGTCACTTCTCACAGACCAATGGAACCGTCATCCACACGCTCGGCTCTGAACGTTTCGCTTTTGTGCAACCGCACCCCTGCGCTTCCATTCTTCCATTTTTCCTTGCTCCGCGCGCGCCTGTTTCCTTCTCTACCTGGGGAAGGTAAGGTACAGGATTGCACAGTAAGGAAGTGAGGGAAAAAAAGGAAATACTAGTAAGCTTCAAGCTTCTAGAACACTGTGCTGAGGAAACGGAGTAGAGCCGCGTAGGCTTGGGGCAGGCTAGGCTAGGCGATCAGTTGCACTCGAGTATGATAGGAATACCGTATCTTACGCAGACGGCCGTGTCGCCTGGTACAGGTAAGCACATCTCTCCCTCAGGATACGATTGGGTATCGTGAGGGCGTTGTTTAAGCCCCCGCCGATGAAGCGCGGCGTATCTCAAAAAAACAAGCATGCCACCACCACCGCAACTACCGGTACCGCACGGTAAGACATACATACGTCACCTCAATCCCGAACTTAGCCCCGCCCCGCTCTTCCTTCCGGCCGAGTTGAGATGCCCTGCTCCCTACCGATGCCGAAAGGTTGCATCACTGAAACTCGGTATTCAACCCTATCTACACTGAGTATATCGGATGCATAACATAAAACAGACATGCATGCATCCGATCGGTCCGGGTGCCCTGGATCCAGTACGAGCCTGGACACCGGGTCGGGGAGTTGTCCGGTTTGGTATAAAGTCTGGTGACATTGTGCCGGTAGCTGGGTATCGGTAAGTATAGCACCGTACTCGTACTCGAAAAAGCACAATACTTGGGCTGAGGTTAAATGTCCGGAAGCGGCAGCAGTCAACCACCGACTCGACCGCACAAAAAGCGGCTCTGAAGATACTAAAAAATAATAATGACAAAATAGTTCCTGCTAGCAGAGGAGGACGCCCAAATGCACCCAGCAGAAAGGTTGCGCGGTTTTTATCTCGGCGTTTTGCCTGCAGTTGCCAGCCCAGCCGTCGGTCGCCGGTTCGGGATACCCATTCTCACCCCAAGTAATATCGGATAAACCCTAGTAGGGCGGAAGGCTTGGCTTGTGACCTCAAAATCTAGCATCACGCAGGAAAAACTCTTTCGATTCGCTCGCTATCTCCACCAGCTCGCTAATCTCGGGATTCAGGGGCAAGAGTTCTTGAGAAGGATTAGTGGTTTTACTAGCAAGGTATTGCCTCCATTAACTAGTTTTCCCAATTCCGCTAATCTGCCAAGCTAAACCCACCTTAGGCTGCTGCCGCTATCGGCAGGGATGATTTGATCGTGATTCGCAAGGGGTTTCATGCTCCTCCAGATATACCGGTAACAATCGGCCTCCTAACCAGAACCTCGAATAGCGTACGGTACCTTACTAACAGACACACGCACGAATAGTAGCACCCAGCACCGGGGTTGAAAGCCCCCTATGCAGGTTTTTCGAGTCGAAAGACCTTGGTGCGTGTACAAGTAGCACGCAAAACTGACGTATCAGGTCGAAAACTATGCGCTCGAAAAATGCTTTTTCAATCTCGGGATTGAGTTACTCTATTAGAATTGCGCTTTTCTTATTACGCTACTGCCAGCAAAAGAAACAAGATCTGAGCACCGTACTGTACCGGTACCTTGTCGTAAGGTGCGCGCCTTATTTGGGGCTTTCTAACTACTGCACGAGTAATGTCACGTGGTTTGGCTATCTTGCCGGGGATGCTCGGAAGCAAGGCGAACAAGCTTCCTTCCTTCCTTCCGCTGCAGGGGTAAAGGAAGTAGGAGGAAGTAAGGCTGAAAAGCAATGCGGTAGTCTGCGGTACTCGACGTTTTCCCCCCAAAGTCTCCGAAACGGGGGAAGAAGGAAAGGACGTGATTCGTTTAAAGAGCGCCCGTCACAGTGAGCTATGTACCCTGTACCCGCTATTACAATTTCGAGTGAAGTTTAACATATTGTGCCGCTCAGACCCGCTTATGGCTCGCTGCGATGGGTGCGCCCTCTCTGTCCCGAAATACGTTATTGTATACTTGATGGCAGGGCACCATATTTGGCGGGGGAGAGCCTACCATAACTTGGGCCCACTGATGCATAAACCATGTTCCAGAGAACGCAAAAAAACGAAAACTGGAGTACGAATACGGGTACCGCAAAAAAACTCTTGATTCGCTATGAGGATTAGTTGTGGAAATCGCCTCATCAGCCCACCTAGCATGGGTTTAGCCCGGCGAGTTACTCATTCCTAGCATAAAGAACCTAAACATTTGGATCTGAATTTAGAATGAGAGCTCAGATACGCACAGACAATTTGCAATAAAAATTCTCTGATCCCTGTGTTCAGGTTCTACAGCACTGTACATGCCGGGAACATGTAACGGAATCTCGAAAACCAGTTAATAAATAATGTGATCCAGCATATCCAAAGGGCCCAGGAGGAAAGCACTAGAAGCCTGCCCGAGATGGCAAGTGGAAAGGATCCTTACGGTACCGGTACGAGCACTGGGGGAGATGTTTTCATATAGTGCGAGGCAGGATTGTTAACTAGCAAAGCAATCCCTGCCCCTTGTATCGGTACTTGTATAATACGGTGCCCGACAATGAAAACCGACCCCCCCTCCCTCCAAATATGATCAACTTCAAACTGCCCTACCGGCACTGCAACCGCCGAGATCAGAAGCCTTGGTGTTCATTATATTATTTTGCCTAGAGAATTAGAGAAGGGGGGTTGGTTATTTTCCCATGATAAGAGCAAACTATATACAGGAATATCTTGGCAGCAGCCCGCCGATCTTTGCTCATATATAACCAAGCTAGTCCAAAGAGAGGAGAGCTCGTCCGCTCAATAAGAGAACTCAAATTATCACAAGCGCCGGTTTTTAGTACCCGGCACTACCAGTATGCCGGTACCGGTACTCGCCCCCGGCCCTAATTGCCCGAAAGCAGGGACTAAAAAAGTATTATACCTGTACCGAAGTATATGGTGAGATACCCCCCCCTTGTTTTGGGGTTTTTATGGCCTGGGGCGAGTACGGTATGATGCTAGTATAATACATGGTTGCAAAAGTATCATGAAATCTTGGCAGGGTTTAAGGCAGGAAGCGTCAAGATTTTAGGATGCATACTTTTCTAAGAGCGTAAGGGCGGTACGATATCACACTCGAGTACTATACTAAGGGAAAGTTTGGGGCTATCATACTATTGCTAAGCTTCGGGATTGGTGGACTTGGTGCTTGTATTTTTCGCGATATTTCGACCGACTAGTATCGCGGCACCTTCAAATTTGCTCCCTCCTCCTCTTCACATCCGGATTCTGGGCTACGCAGGTCGGGTACTAGTAAAAATAGGGTGGAAATAAACACTCGGCAATTTGTTGTGCCCCTCGCCTCCCCTCCCCCTTCACCCACATACTCCCCTCTCTTTTTACAATCTGTTCAAGGATTTTAGTGGTCGTAGTATTTGGTATTCAGTAGCGGACTATCACTTGATCCGTGCCTGCTGGTATGATTGGTACATACTGGCACCCGACCGACTTAACTTAGAATCCGAATTTGAGGGTGTCGCGATATCACTGGTTGACCTCTACCACCTCTACTAGTACGGTACTGCCGCTGCGTATGATATACCCCCCTACCCTCCTTGGCGGCCCAATAACCTCAACGTATCTCTCAACAGGTACATAACCGTAAAAACTGGAATAATTGCCCCTCACGCTTTAGGACGTCGAGAATCCCCTCCTTCCTTCCTTTGGGCTAGGTAGGGGAAAACATAGCGGGAAAAACTGTCTTTCAGCCACCCCCCCCAACCTGCTTCGAGCCAGCGGGGCAAACACTATCGGTGAAAAAAAGTTACCAAGTGCTTCCATTATGATAACGAGGTATCACTCAAGTTTCCTACTGTAGCTAGAGTTAGTTTCCAAGTAAATACTCTATATACCCGTTTCGGAAGCACACCAGACTTTTGATCGCAGCACCCCCCCCCCACTCGTGCATTGCATAGTATCATAGTCATGCTAGCACACCCACGTCTCTAAATCTCTCATCCTTATCCCCCCAAGAAACAACCCCCATCAACAACAGAACAGAACAGCAAGCCCTTCACGTAACGATTCCCAGAAAAAACGCTTCCAATCCAATTGTGAGCCTTTGCACTATCACAATTTGTTTTTTTTTTGCTGCCAGTGAACTGCGGAGGGGGAGCGCATATCAGAGCTAGCACTTATTAATTACCTAGAAGGTTGCAACAACCTTACTGACGTGACGCCACTACTCGCCCCGACCGACCATATGCACCCGAAAAATAAGGAAGGTATACGAGTATTCCGTACCGGCACGGCACTCGGATACGCAACATATATTTTATTTATCATATCGTACCGGCACAGCATTTTTATCGGCAATGTCCCGAGGCCCTTTTTTTTTTTGTGAACACGACTAGGTCCGCATTTCCCTGCATAGACTATGCATCATGAACCACAGAGCCCCGACAACGCATAGAATAGGGAACTCTGATCCGGATTAAAGTAGCAAAGTTAGGCGGTTGGAAATACTCGCGAGATTCACCCCATCTATGATAAACTAGTAACTTACTTCCCGGCGGGCCTCATGCATCCAGTCTCGGCACTATACCGGTATGCAGACCCGCCCGGGCGTCTTTGCGAACCTTAGTGCATTACGAGTGCTTGGATAGTTACGGCCGGGGACGAATGCCCGTACTTTGTAAAATGCACCAGCGACCGACCGACCGACCGACCTGGAATAACTTGACAAAGATGGGCTAGAGCCTCGGAGTCTTGGCGGTGATGTGCGGTGGCAGTCTAACCGCAGCACGAGTATCGGTACGGCGCGAGCGTAATTGAGTGCGGAGCTTTGCCGCAGCTTACCACATTCGACTTGGCACCGGAATGTACCGTAACTTAAACCCCACTTATTGAGCCGGTATTGTACTCGAGTACGATATCTTACAGGAGTAGACGCTGGCTTTTTTCTTTTCTTTTTACCCCTTTCCTTTTGTTTCTTCCTTTTTCTCTGGTTGCGCTTGCACGGATTGCATGTGCTTTTCGCTTTCCCTATTGTGTTTCTGTTGCCGGCATCTCGTCTTGTGCTATGATGAGATCTACACTCTGCGCGGCATGGGTGATTCCTGCTTGGCGGGGGAATGGAAGGACAAAAAGAGAGAAGAAAGAAACAGGGGGAAAGAGGCTTCATGATTCATTGATTCGTTCATCCTGGGGAATGTAGTTACATATGATGGAACAGGAGCGGGAAGTCATCATGCAGAGGGGAGAAAAGGAAGAGGGAAAAAGCCATTTTTAAAACATGGTTTGCAGAGACGAGATGAGAAGGAGAGGGGCCGAGTGATATGCCATGTACATCTTGCATGAAGACCATTTTCAATCGCCCTTGGAGGAAAGCCCATCTCTCCCCCCAGTTTTTTTTTTCCCTCTTACTGGCCAATGTCGGCGATCTATGGGCGAGTGGCTCGGGGTTAGTCTATGTATTGAACGGGGCAGCTTTTTATTTCTGTGCTTTGTTTTTCATGAGGTGGAGGGAGGGTGGAAGGGAAGGGGTGATGTTTGCTATACCTTTAGCACTGCTTTACCAAAGTTCCTTCCGTGGAACAGGCCAAGAAGGCCATCAATGGCATTGTCCATACCATCGCTGATAGATTCCCGATAAATCAGTTCCTTGTCTGCAAGCCATTTGCTAACCTTCTCTTGATGTTCCTGATAATATTTCGGACCAAAGTCTGCCTGACCAACGACGAATCCCTGCGATTGTAAGAGGAATGTCAGGAACGTTTTCCCAAAAGAGGTGAGCTTCCCCATCCTGTAATCCCAGCACTTTGGTGTCATCCTGACACATTGGCTCTTTTGTGACGTGGGGGAGGGGGTGATAACATGTGGAAAGAAGGAATAACTCACCCTTATAGTATAGCTTCTCGGAACCGTATACCATAAATTTCTGATGGGGTAGGCATCCTTGCGGTCAGCGAGGTTGTACTGCGAGATCATCCCGCACTCGATAAACCTAGCATTTGTGTTGCCGTGTGACAGTGCGGCGTCTAAGGTTTCGCCGCCAACGTTGTCGTAGTAGATGTCGATCCCGTCCGGCGCGTATTTCCTAAGTGCCTCGTCGGTCGAGATGCTCTTGTAATTGAACGCCTCGTCAAACTTAAGCTCTTTCTTAATGTAGGCCACCTTCTCGTCTGAGCCGACAGAGCCGATGACTCGGAGGCCCTCCCGCTTTGCGAGTTGACCGACGATGGACCCCACGGCGCCTGAGGCTGCCGAGATAAAGATTGTCTCGCCCTTCTTCGGCTTTCCAATTTCGTAGAGAGAGGAACTGTATCGCACGTTTGTTTGTCAATTGTGGGGTTCGATATTTACAGACTAGGGAGATAAGGTAGGGAAGGTGTGGGTTATACTAAGCAGTCAATCCGGGCATTCCCAGTACGCCGGCGAAGTAGCTCAGAGGGAGATTGTACGGGTTGTCAATCTTTTTCAATCCCTTCGCTGTCTCCTCACGGTGTACGGTGTACTCCTCGGTACCGATGTGTCCGCTGCATAATTCACCTTCCTTGAAATTCGGGTTACGGCTCTTGACAATCTGACTGATGCCGTCGTTCGTGATGGGTTGATGAAGGGTGTATGGCGGGATATACGAGATCGTGGCTGCGTGGGCCATGCGTCCGCGCTGGTACGGGTCGAACGAGACGTAAAAGTTCTTGGTGATAACACCACCCTCGGGGACATTGTTGAGGTCGACCTCGGCGGTATCGAGGATAAGGTCCTTTCCAGCAACGGGAAAGCCACTGGGGACTGAGTTGAAAACAACACGCTTGTTGGAAACCATTTTGGTGTTTTGATAGAGGGGGATATATATGTGTAGGGACTTTTTCTTATCCGAATATTGGAATGATGTTGATATGGATCTTCAAAGTGTCGCGAAACTTATGATGATATCAAGTCCGGTCTACCGAAATCGAAAAAATTTCCTGGGAACGAGAGGAGAGGTCAATTTATTAACGTTCAGGCAGTCGCCTAGGGTGTGTGTACGCGGTGGAATAATTCTAATTGATAGGGTTAGAAGATTACCCGTGGTATGATACTCCCATGGTTGGGGGGATCCCCTCGGCGGAACATCAGTAAGCAAGCACGGAGGGCAGGGCAATCAGCAGATTTTCTACTGCATCACCATCCATCCATTCGACCGGAGAAAGGAGAGAGGAGCGATGAGAGCGATGAAAGCCTTAGAAATCAAGACCGGCCTACAACAGGTCTCCCGTCACAATTACCACCACCACCATCATCATCACCATCATCACCCCCAATCGTGATATTAGCCTGCGAGTGTATAACATGCTGTTGTAAAAGGAATGCGCAGGACCGAATTAACCTCGGCTCGAGTCCAAAACATGTTGAAGTAATATACTGCACGCAGGCACATCCCCTTTCGGGGGGCTTTTCACCATTGTTCGTTTACCCCGAGCTGAAGAAACGTGGATTATAAATACGAAAATCCACATTAGCCCAATGCGGCTGTGGTTAACTTAGCAGGTGTGTTACGGAGGATATGAGATGATGTGCATGCGGGAGATCCGGGCACCAGGGTGGACTGGAGAAATTGAGATCTGAGGGATGAATGATCTCGTCGTTGGTATCGGAATTCCGTGGCCTTATTGGTTTGTTGATCAATGGTGTGCTGAACTGTACTGTACAGTACTGTACCGAGGGTGGAGAAAAGTCCTGTAGCACGAGTGCAAGACGCACCCTGTACTTTCATTTACAACTTTAACAACTGGATACCGTATTTACTGGTACAATCCACTATCTCCGTATGTAAGGCTATCTACTGTACATGATTAGAGACCAAAGCCCCTAAGAAGGATTAGTGTTCTTCTCACATAGTAAGCCTGAGTGTGCTCAGCGTGCTTGATCTCGCTAACTGGTATTCGCAATTCCGTTGACCTGTCAAACTAAACCTATGGTGGGCTGAGTCAGGGATTGACGGAGATAGTGGATTGTACAAGTAAATACGGCACCTGATTACTAGTAACTAAGCTTTCAACTACATATTAGATTAACTACTACAACTAGTGTGGGGGCAGGGGGAGCCAATAGAGGTGTGAGTAAATGGTCCAATTAGTTGTTAAATGTATATTGGTTGTTGAGGTATTAAGTAACGGTGAAAGGTACAATTAAGTAGGTACAAGTTATTTATTCTGGCTAATAATTATCTTTAAGAAGAAAAATCCATGCTATGAGGGAGAAAATACCGGATATGGTTGGATCCATATTATGACCCTTTGAGAGATAGCAGAGTGGTTCTTTATGAAGATGATTGCTGAGTTGAGGGAAAATCTGACCTCAAGGTTGATTATAGTACCTGTAGACTAGTTGCATCTATTAGTGCATAAGGAAACTAGAACTTCCTCCGCAAGAGAATAGGAACACCTTCAATCTAACAGGAGCCTAATGTAGGGTTAGCATCATGTAGGGTAAGGGTAATCAGTGTAACTTAGTACTAGTATAGGTAGCCTCGCCCAAACAACCGGGAAATCCATCCGAATCCACCATCAATTGGTAGCAACATCACGTTTTCTTTTGTTTTTTCCTTTTTTTTGTGGTGCACCTTTATTTTTCCAGCGAGGTTCGGATCCAAGGTGGTTCAACTGATTCGGTCTGAGGTTTCAAGTTCGAAGCTGTGTTTGTCACTGTTTCCTAAGCCTGGCGGACCAAGTTGTGAGAGGCAGTATAAGCTTAAGGCCAATCGCTTATGAGCACCGAAGATACTCAGACGAGCTACACCTGGCAGTTGCGACAAGGCAATCAAGAGTCTTCCGAGGACTCGGACGCAGAAATTCACAGCCCAAGAGCTGGCGCATCACCTTCTTTTGAGAGACGTCACTTCGGGGTTCCACAATATATTCAGCGAATGGATTCCCAGCCACAACACAATCCCAGTCAGGGGGGTCCAAGTCATTCGGGTCCTATGAATGAGTCAGCTGAGCTCGCGAGAGAGAATGAGGAACTTCGTACTTTGATTAGTCAATTACAGGAACAGATGGCATCTTTATCCTCCGCCCAGAGGCACGAACATTCGGCAGCTCATTCGGTACCCTCTGGGATAGTTCATACAACTCAAACAGACCTGCATGATTGGATACTTAGGCAGCAATTGAAGAAGCATGCGATTCCTAAGTTTGTTGGTTCGATTGATCATGAGGCAGTACTTTCCTGGACCGAGGCTGTTACCCACTTTTCCCTTCTAGCGGGGCTCGATAATAATGCCACAATTACTGCAGCTTGGACCGCTGTTGCCTCAGAGGTTTTAGTATGGTTTCGTGCAATGTTGGAGACCGACTATAAGTACAAGTTCGTTGCGGCTGCTGTTGACTATCCTTTCGCTTGGCAAGAGATAAAGGAGAAGTTTGTACATCGGTACTCTCCTGCCTTCGCTGTTGAGAGTGTTTGGAATAGTCTGGAGTCACTTAAGAGAGGTAGTGGGGCGATCGCGCTACAGGAGTTTAATACGAAGTTTTTGGAGCTTGCCCGGTTAGCTGGGAGGAATCGCCAAAATACCCTTCGAGGAGATCGACTATACACTATCTATGTTAAGAAAATGACTGCACGCGAGCGCGATATTCTGAGTGCCATTGCGATATCAGCTCATCGGAGTCACAAGGTTATAACTCTTGACGACGCCATGACCGTGACGGATGATCAGGCTGTCACACATGGGTTAGCTAGTAGTAATATTGGCACTGCGAATATTGCTTCTGTTACACCGGTATTTACTTCTTCGAGTCATCCGACCGCGCCCGCCCCTATGGATCTCTCAGCCATATCGGCCCAACCAGCACCAGGAATGAGACGTGACCGGAATGTTTGTTCTCGTTGTGGGGGCCGTGGGCACTGGTCCGCATCATGTGGGACAAAGCCAGACTGGCGTGCAGGGGATCCTGTGAGTGGAGTTCGTGGTCGTGGCAGTGGTGGTCGTGGGCCGAGAACCTTCCGTGGGCGCTTCCGGCCCGGCCATGGTGGTTTGCATGTAATTGAGGACTCTATGGACGATGGAGCCGCTGAGAATAACGATGCCTATTCCTCCAATGATGGTACTGGAGGATTACAGGTCCTGTCAAAAAACTGAGTTGGGCTACACCTGAGTGCAGTGTGGTCCCGGAGGAGAGAATGGTATCAATGAAATGTGGGCATGACAGTTTGTGTTTTCTCCACTATACAAGTAGTGTTGATGCTAGTAATTTGCTACGTTTCAATTTACCTATTATTTCCTCTCGTCGCTCAGCCTATGTGTTATATGATTATGGTGCGAGTCATAAGTTTGTGCGAAATGAATTTCTTAATGACTTGCGAAAGGACGGGTTAAGTATACAAACCCGAAGGCGAGGTTGGATGGTAATTACTACAGCTAATTCAGAACAACGAATCCCTCGGTTTGAGTCTTTGCTTGAGATTGATATGGATGGATATGTGTATAAGGGATGGTTTATTCATTTCGAGTTATTGCGCTATGACATTATCCTGGGAAAGGACTGGATGGCTCTGACACAACATACAATCGATCATGAGAAAAATATCCTATACCTTGGATATTCAGATGGTAGATGGCAGCATTCTGTTATAGGATTACCTGCCAGGGTGAGTCGGGCTCAAGGGAGTGATTTTGAACAGGTTAAAGAGTTGAAGGTTTTAGAACAAGGTAAACGGGTACAGCAGACGGAGGTAGCAGCTATAGGAGATCAATTGAATAGGGAAATTGCGGTCTTACGGAAACGATATGAGCGAGTATTTCAGGAGCCTGCCGGCTTACCGCCCGACCATCTTCGTTCTGGGTTTCGGATTAGGTTGAAGCCAGATGCCAGCCCACCCTACCGTTCACCTTACCGGTTAACGATAAAGGAAAAAGAGGCCTATGAACGGACAATTCAGCAATTGCTTGCGAAGAGGCATATTCGTCGTTCGGTCTCTCCCTATGCTGCACCAGTTATGTTTGTGCCAAAGGCCGGGGGTCTACAGGGTGACCTCAGGATGGTTATTGATTATAGGGCGCTCAACAGGCAAACAATAAAGGACAGGTATCCTCTTCCATATGGTGAGGAGCTGATAGACCGCCTTCAAGGGGCAAAGGTGTTTTCCAAGCTTGACTTCTGGTCGGGGTTCCATCAGCACAGGATGGCCCCTCAGGATATCGAGAAAACCGCCTTCGTAAGACCCGATGGACTTTATGAATGGCTTGTGATGCCTTTTGGTCTTGCGAATGCCCCATCTGAGTTCATGAGAGTCATGTCACATCTGTTAAGAGAGCATATTCAAGCCGGCTACTGTGTGGTGTTTATTGATGATATTTTGGTATATTCCAAGAATTCCTTACATCATATTGCTCATCTCAAAAAGGTTCTTGACACTATTCAAAGGGCAGGTTATCGTTTGCGTCCAGACAAGTGCCACCTGGGTAGAAAAACTGTTGAGTTCCTTGGGTTTTCAGTAGATGGAAGCGGTGTTCAGATGCTGAGTCAGAAGGTCGAATCTATATGTGACTGGCCCTTGCCTCTATCGCCTAAGGAGATGAGGTCCTTTGTCGGTCTTGCTGGAGTTTACCGCAAGTTTATTCCGCGCTTTGCACAAATAGCTCTTCCTCTGTTGGAATTAATTCCCCAATCGAATAATGGCTACTCTGAGAGTCTTGCTGATCCCAAGGTTGAAGCCGCGGTTCAAAATTCAATTGCGGTTATCAAGCGGGTTATCACCAGTGCTCCAGCTTTAGCACTTCCAGAGAAGGGAAATAATGAGTTTCTGGTTCGAACCGATGCATCTGGGTTTGCGATTGGAGCCACATTACGCCAGATGCAGTGGGACTCACAAACACAGACATGTTCTAAGGAGTCGGTACTTGCCTACTTTTCCCGTAAGCTATCAGGACCAGAAACACGATACTCGACCTATGACCAAGAGCTTCTTGCGGTAAAGGATGCCATTGAGCATTGGAGATATTATCTTCATGGATCTCATTTTAAGGTCCAAACGGACCACTCTTCCTTGCGACATGTCTTGCGTCAGCCAAAACTGAGTTCGAGGCAAATGCGTATTTTGGAGCGATTACAGGAGTATGATTTTGATATCGAGTACTTGCCCGGAGCACAGAATTATATACAAGATGCGTTAAGCCGAAGAGCAGATTATAGGGATCCGCCCATCCAGAGTCCCAGGGTTGTGGAGGCTCACCTGCGGGATCGCCCCATGCCTAAATTACCGGAGAGTGGAACTGTTATGAATGCTGGAAGTGGTAGACGTATTGATGATAGTAGGGGAGACAAGAATGTGGATGTGGATTTGTTTACGCTTATGACTGTGAACGCTGATTCATGGCTGCAGGAGGTACGAGATGGATACAAGGAGGACAAGTACTTTGCCGAGGTCATACAGCCTGTAGAAGAGCAGAACAAGGGTAATATTAACGAAATCCGGAAGTGGAAGGCCCGCCGAAATCACTACACGGTTGGCACAGATGGTTTGCTTACCCATGTCAAGTCAGGGACTCTATGTATACCTAATAGTGGTGAGCTGAGACAGCGGCTGTTGCAAGAGGCACATGATACTCCAGTTGGTGGCCACTTTGGCATATTGAGGACAGCGTCAGCACTTTCCAGACGGTTCTTTTGGCCCCGGCTATACCAGGATGTTAAGCAGTATGTCCGCGGGTGCGCCAGCTGCCACAGATCTAAAGCGTCTAATCAGAAACCCTACGGCCTTTTGCAGCCGTTAGAAGTTCCAGCTGAGCGATGGAAGAGGATAAATATCGATTTTATTGTTAAACTTCCGGTTTCCTCGTCAGGAAATGATACAATAATAACATTTATTGACGGGCTAACAAAACGTGCCCATTGGATTGCTACTGTGGAAAAGTCTCTAACGGCGGAACGCTTTGCTGAAATATTCGTTGACTTCTACTTCCGGCTTCATGGGTTGCCAACTGACATAGTTTCTGATCGGGATGTTCGCTTTACTTCCGATTGGTGGCGTCACTTGACTAAGATCTGGCAAACAAAGTTGAAGATGTCGACCGCATTTCATCCACAAACTGATGGTCAGGCAGAGAAGGCAAATTCCATTGTGGAACGCTATCTACGTTCCTTCGTACAAACTAGGCCACAAGAGTGGGACCGCCTTTTATCCCTGGCAGAGTTTAGCTATAATGCACATCGTCACCAGTCAACAGGACTAGCACCGTTTGAGGCAGATTTGGGATATATACCCCGGTTGCCAATGGATATTATTGCTGAAGGCAGGCCATCACGGCCGGAACACCATGGGGCAACAAGCTTTGCTACAACAATGGCTGATATCTTGTATCAGCTTCAAGAGGCACTGGGAAATGTACAGTCTCAGCAAAGAAAGGAAGCTAACAAGAAACGCCAGCCCCATACCTTTCAAACTGGTGATAAAGTTCTTATTAATACCAGAAACCTACCTGTCACATACGGGAATACGGTACCAGAGCAAGAAAACTACGATGGGCCTGGGTACGGTTTACGCAGAGTTTTTCAGCAAAGATTTATCGGCGAATTCACCTTGGGGGAGCAGCGTGGGGCAAATGCGTTTGAGATAGCAGACCTACCATCGAACTCACGAATGGCTGAGACATTCAATGTTGATCAACTAAGACCTTCACAGATTGATCACTCACGCTCACAGCCCAAGCCTCCCCCGGTTCGTGTAGTATCACATCCTGGATCACCGCCAACTGTGGAGTATGAGGTTGAGAAGATACTTGAGTGGAGACATGATGACAACTTGAAAGGGACAGCAGAATTTCTTGTCAAGTGGGTCGGACTTGATGCAGAGAACGACCTCACTTGGGAGAAGCAGAATGCGTTCACGGGGGCTAGGGAGGCACTTTCTGACTTTATCTCGCTCCCTCAGAATGCTGAACTTGCCCATATTCTGCGCTGGCCACGCACGGCTACTACTCACGACAAGGCTCCTTCTATCCGTGCGCGAAAGGAACGAATAAAGGGAAAGTCACCCAGCCGACGCAGTTCTCGTATTCAGTCAATGAAGGTCATTGTTCCTTAGATGCCCACCCCTGGTAGGTACAATGTAGATGCCAAACTACAGCAGTTGACTACTACTTTAACAAATATATGTATATCTTTCTGAACTTTAATTTGGATTTTTCTTTTTTGAGCGGGAGGTGGATGTAGGGTTAGCATCATGTAGGGTAAGGGTAATCAGTGTAACTTAGTACTAGTATAGGTAGCCTCGCCCAAACAACCGGGAAATCCATCCGAATCCACCATCACCTAATCTACCTGATATAAAGTTTTTTTTATCAAAAAAAGGAAAGTAGGGAGAGGGGGGATAGAAGGCTTCGTAGGGGGGTATGAAAGAGAAGGGATGTAAGATATTAACTAGGGCTGTTATCATGACTTCTGGTAGCGCTAAGTTAAACAAACTTTGCTGGGGGTGGGTTTTGTGATGGATGTTGGTTCCTTTTGTTTTTGACTAATGTATATTTTACTTGAGTGGCCGAATTGAAGGCGGACACTTCGTATGATACGGGAATCCCTAGGGCCCTGTTTGGCATGCCAGGATTAGACTAGGATTTGGACTTAAAGTCCGGACTTTGTAAGCCGGCCATATTGTACCAAACATGATCCGGTGCAAAGTGCCTGAGGCAGGTCCTCCGGTGGAACGGGAATTCCGTGGCAACTGATCGGAGTTGAGCCAATATTTGCCAGGATACCACAGGAAAGCGAAATGGCACACCTCCAGGTAGCCAGCAGTACTGTGATTGAGGTAGGCATCATTTAAACTGTCTAATTTATGCACGTCTTTAAGCAGAAAAACAAAGTCTGGTGCTCAACGCTTTGTTTTGTCCATTATCACCTTGTCTTAGCCATCTACACTTTACAGTGTCTTTTAGCATGGTATCATATCTGATATAAAATAATAAAGATAAGATCCAGGTATGGTATATTATTTGCTTAGGTTCAGAAAAACCGAGAAAGTGGCTAGGGCTAACACCTTGTAGAGCCTACTCTCCATGATTAGTTTTTCAGAGAAAATCCAGATTTAGAACCCGACCCAATCCTAACATGAGAATCCAGTCCAAGTACCGGCCTGGAAAACACGATTAGACTGAAAGTCTAGACTTAGGTGATAATCCGGATTTTAAGTCTAAATCCTGGCATGCCAAACAAGCCCTAATTTATGTGCTCGGCCCCAATTCAGCCGCCCGAGCAGATTGGAATTGGGCCCTAGGGATATCGTAGTCAGGTTTGGTTAGTGCATGAGAAAGAGAGGGTGAGAGATTAAAGAGTGCTCTGGGATCACCAGGACAAACGAGATGTACTTCTCTACTGCGGGGTTAGGACATAGAAGGCAGTTCTGTGGTTTATTGATGTTGATCGAGTGCTGCAAGCTGAATTGCGCAGGCATTGCACTGCTTCTTTCTATCCCCTTGCACAGTACTGTGCGGATCAGTCTCCTGGACCACAAGTACGGCACCATAGGCTTGGAAGTCGATGGCTTAGTGGCATTGCAAAGGATAGCACTTATAAAATTTGTTAGATTTTCTTTCTTTTTTGCGATGATATAAGGTGCTTAAGTTAGAATATCATAAACCCTTTATGAACTGAAGGATGCTTGTAAATAGTCAAAGTTCTGCCAAACATGCAATTTTAAATGCCTCACCCTCTGCTGTCTTACACAAAAGAGCTATTGTTCGCCTGGTAGAGTTATCATCCCCGCCAAAAAAAACGTGCTTGATACCCAAGGTGCTCACTTGCACGACCGCTACCGGTATTATGGCACACCGCTCCGGCCTCCAACGGGACAAGAGTAAACCCCGGTATCTCCGGCGTGGGAATTGTGCCCTATCTATCACCCAATTCAATCTATAATACTGTACATAGCTATGTACTTTCGTGCCTCAGGGAAATATTATTAATACAACAACAATTCCCCCGCTCCTGAGTGTTTCTAATTGCTCTTGATAGTGCGCTATCGCCTTCCCTCAGCTCGTGCAGCAGCAGCAGCAGCAGCAGCAGCAGCAGAGCGGGGCCAGGGGCCATTTCGGCTTTTTATAACGGAATTCTCACTCAGTACACTTGAAGCTGGACACCCTCATCCTGTAGTGATCGCGGAGCCAGTAGGTTGACATCCCCAAAACCCCAGGCTGAGTGGTGCAGCCTCATATTATATCATAGAAAATAGGCTGTGAAATATGGGGCCAAACAGGCACTCGTGAGGGCATGGGAAACCCTTCCTCAGGCTGTGATTCATTGAAAATGTCAAACATTTCATGAGAAGTTTCTGGAGATGGTACCTCAAAAATGGAAAATAATAGTTCCAAGGGTGAGATACCCTGTTATGGTTTGCTAGGTCATGTACCAAAACTAATTGCGCAAAACGGCTTGCCTTTTTTGTATCGTGGGAGGATATTAATTGTGTTGCCCTGTGTTGGCTTATTATTGCCAGGTGATCATTGCTATTATATATGAGGGTGTTAGGCTTTGACTTAGCCGCGTGAGTAGTGTGCAGCTTTTGGCGCCTGAGATGGGGATTCCTACAAAACTGGCGGATTTAAGTTTCCCCTTCTTCCTTTCTTTGTTTTTAGGCGAGGAAGGGGGGTGAGATGGGGTGTGATCGGATGGGATGAAGGTGCTTAACTTTGGGATGGACTGATCATTGGTGGGAATGGTGGGAATAGTGAGATTGACGGTTGGATTCAGCCAATTGCGATACTTCCTCCAGCGGTAGTTTTTAACAATGTAGGTGAGTAAAGATATTAACCGGCGAACTGGACTCCAACTGTAAATCGCTGGATCAGGGGTATCCCAATATCTCCTAGTATTATAGCTTTAGCAAGTTCCTCAATCGCTCTGCTTATAAAGGGGCAATTGCTGTGCGCAACAGCTGGGTTATGACATGAAAAGCAATCAATATTAACTATCGCACACATTCTTGGTATGACACCCGCACGGGTGGTACAAACAATCAGGCACAGGTAATAGTCTATGGGGTTGTCTCCGCACCCGGAAGTTTACTATGTAAATCAATGCTAGCATGCCTCCACCATAAAGTTAGTATTAAGGCTGCTTATCTACTGTACAAACCCCCCACCCTATTCATCAATCCTAAACCCTATTCTCCTCCCCTGGCCACAAAACACCACTCAAAATCAGATCAAACGTGGGCCAAGTGGCTGGTCTCGCTATGGTCGGTCGGTATTCGTCTACCATGAGGGGGCTTATCCGCTCGCTTAAGCTTAGACAAGGGATTTTCTTCGGAATAACTGCTAGCTCGCACGACATCTGAGACAAATGTCAAAGCGGCCGCCCGTCGCGGACTATGGGCAGCGGACGATAATAGGGGCCTGGCGCTGATCTGCTCGGTGCTCTACGATGCTCGGTGTTGGGGTCGTCCTACTTCAACAATCCCGCTCCCGAATCCAAAACCTTAATCGAAATGCGGGGGAGGTTGGTAGGTTGTGGGGAAAGGACTGGGGCGAGGATCAGTGGCTGAAACACTCAGTCTCGAGCGCCAACGCCACTGCCAGCGAACGTCATGCTGTAGCCTCTTTTTTGCCAACAAAACATTCCTGCACCTCCAGCGAAGTTAGGCGATCAAGCCCTGACCTGGGACAGAAAACTGGCTCAATCCCCATTATCATACGAACGCTCTCGCTCTATGACACGAATTCCCGACTTGAGCTGTTTGCACCATACTATTTCGTATCATACTACACCACACCTAGACCTAGACCTAGACTGCTACCAGTGTCCAGTCCTCGCTCTACTTCCCCACGACCACCCTACTCGAACAGATACTAAAAGCTTTACCAACAACCACCCTTGGAGAACACTCACCCTCCATGAGCCGACATCCAGCAGCTGCCCCCTCTATACTACAATCGTCTTCCCCCTCTTCTCCATATCCAGCCCTCAGCATGTCTCACCTAGAACCACGCGACAGCTCACCAAACACATCCCCCCGCTCCTCGCTAACCCCGCGACGCTCCTCAACCTCGCGCGCCACACCCCCGCGTCGCCGCCGAGTAATTTCTGCCAGCGCTACCCGGCGCCGAACAATCATCCCCAGACAAGAAGTTCCAGTGCCACCCGGGCCACCCGCCGCTCCCGTCGCCCCCATCCCCACTCCCGCTCCCGCTCCCGAGCCGCCAGCCTTTAACCCCCCAGCGCCGCCTCTCTTTGAACTCGGCGACTTCAAGGACGCGCCCCAGGATATCTTCCGCACTGCTGGGTCATTGCTAGGATTCCTTTCCGAAGTGGTGTTTACGGGGTTGGTATTGTTGAAGAAGCCACTCATATATCTCTTTTATATATACCTCTTCGTAGTGGTGCTATGCTACGCTTTTCAATTTGCAGCGCAGAGCCTGTTCCGGTTATTATCACCTATATGCGCGATTCCGGGGATGTCACTCTTGGACGTACCCATCTGCGACTTTGCCAGCACCGGCACTCGTAGTGTCAACGACGGGAACTCTATCCCGCAAACCGACTTTCCAAAACTAATAAACCTGCAGGCCAGCTTCGAAGACATTCTCGAGAATAGCGCGGGGGGCAATAGTATGGCTCTAGACCTCAAGAACTCTGAAGTTGCTGTGCGAGACCTAAGCATGCTCGTGCGTGTGAGCAGGCTAGTAAATAAGGAAGAGCTATCAGAAAGACTAGACGACTTCGTTCAGAGCGCTAAGCAGGCATCCCGTGGCCTCACCCGCTTCGGCTCCAGGGTGAACGGGGTCGTGGACAATCTCCTAGCAATGGATGAATTCGCCATTCGGTCGTTGGAAAACGTCCAGCTATCTTCTACAATGGCTGAGTTCCCGTCTATCGCTAGCGCAGTATCAAGGATTGTCTTAGCACCACTTTACCTCATAACCCCACCGAAGACGGAATCCTCAATCCTCAAAACCTTCCTTCAAGCCTCTGCCACAATGGACACCTCAATCCAACGCCTAATCCTCGAGGCAGAGCTGGTCCTGCGCGACCTGGACGACCTGGAAAACCGCCTCTCGACAATCCAAGACATGGCCTCGCGTGAGGACTCAGTCATCCAGGAGAAGCATCAGGAGGTCCTCGCAGAGCTGTGGTCATTCCTCGGCGGCAACAGGCGCAAACTCGCTAACTTCGCCTCCCATCGGAGTCTACTTTCCAACATCGCTAGCTACAGGAGTAGAGCACTGGCACACGTGTCTGCATCGCTGATACGGCTGCAACAAATGCAGTCGGATCTAGAGGACCTCAGGGATAGAGTCGCACAGCCTGTTATGCTCCGCGACGCCCAGGGCGAGGGGGAGGGTGCTAGAGAGATTCCGCTAGAGATTCCGTTGGAGGTTCATGTTGAGAGTATCCGGAAGGGTATCGAGAGGTTGAACCGCGGGAGGGAGAGGATTAGAGGGGGGGAGAATGAGTATGCTAGCTTTACCTTTTTTTGATGTGGTGGCTAACACCTGAGTTGTAGTTATGTTAGGAAAGTGCTTGGCCAGCACGACGAGGCAATTAAAATGCTAGATGCTCGGCAATGAGCGTGGGGTGTAATGATAAGTCTGGGTTTTTGGATGGATGGCGTATGGTTAGCATGATAGATATCAGGCTTTCGGAGTTGCGGCGACTCATTTCACGGCTTATAAAGGTTATTTGTATGAAGGGTTCCGGGGAATACACGGATGATCCGTGAGTAAACGAACGTGTGAGTGGACAGATGGAACATGCTAGCAACGGCCTTTGTACTCATACGCTAGGGATTTTTTTTCTTTCCCTCCTCCTTTTCTTTCTCTTTCTCTCTTTCTTCCCTAATGCGCTCTCCCACTCATGAGGTTATGTAAAATATAGCATATCCGACAGGGAGGTTGGCCATGACTGGGAGGGAAGCTGGCTATCCCAGCAGACTAGGTGAATACACTTGGAATTCCGGATAGAGACCCAACAACGCAGTACCGGTAGTATCCCTTAACCCGTCGGGTGCTACCTAGCCACGCCCAAAAAAGTTGAAAATGCAATTTAAGCGGAATGGTAAACGATCTGCAAGCGTGGTCGCCAAGGTGATCTGCGCTACCCGCATTACATGTCCCAAGAGACCGGTATACATTAGAGGGGTGTAGAAAAGGTGCAACTTTTTTTTAGAAATATCAACTATGTTTCACAACTATCCTCCATATCGAGTACCGCACTGTGCTCCTGTCGTGTTCCGATTTTCTAGGCTCACCTATAATGCACTCTCCATCTCCAGCTACCCGCCTGCTTGGGCTAGCTAGATCTACAATCTTCGACTTCCACTGCTGATGCCTGATGTCATCGTACTTGCACTCGACCCCCGACCAAATTCCCGTTGTGGTACAATATATCAATCGTGCCGTTCACCATCGTCGGTGCCTCAATTGCAGTGAATACCTTTTTTTTTTTTTCTTTTTCAGCTAGAGGTGGTGTTGGATAAGGAGAATTGGAATGAGCCAGATGGAGGTCAGGACAGAAGATTAGGGGGAAGAAGCGACAGGAGATGACACGGGTATGGAATAACGTCGAGCGGTAGTAGCATCGGAGAATGGAGAAAGCAAGGTGGTTGGGAGGAGGAGTTGGGTGATTACCAGAGATATTACCCGATATGCTGATAACCCGACGATCGTCAACCCGCTTGAGTTGCAGACTTCCACATTTTGTATGCTAGCTACCCCTAAGATGTCGGGTTCTTGTATGTATGAAGAGTTCTATTGCAACGAGGTGCGACTATACTGTATGGCATCCATGGCTCACGGCTACTATTCCGAGTCAAAGGCAGCTTTCTCTTTTTGGCTCGGATTCTATTTTTCACATCTCTTCCCTCTACTACCCTATGAATCGTAGACCTCGCCCCAGGTGATAGTATCGTACGATCTGGGTCAGGTCACGCCAGCTCATATCAGATCAGCAGGGCTAGTTTTCTCTATCTGGAAAGGCTGTGTTTTCAATCTCTTGTTCCCGTAGAACAATACTTTCTCAACTCTCCTATTCACAGCCCGTCACTCGCTAAAAACAGCCTTGATTTTTCCCACTAGCGCCAAAAGTATAAAAGAAAAGACCAAGCAAATAGAAAGAAAAGAAGAAAAATGTAGGAAAACCCCCTGGGGGGTTGTGTTATCTATGTGAATAATACGCCATGTATGCAAATAAGTAGGCAAGTTATACAAACCAATCGACCAGTTGGAAGCCCGCTCCTGCGAAAACGACCGGAGGTGGGGGAAAAAAAGAGGGGAGAAGAAGGAGAAGTAAAACGAAGATAAAGTGGAGAAGTCTAGATGCGAGTTAAGTAGGTAAGGAACTCATTGAAAGGGAGAGAGGTGGGGGGAAGGGGGTTCCACATGAATTACGAAAGATGAGATAGGGGTTGGGGGTATATTTTTGGACGCCATGAAAAACCATACCAAAGCTTCAAGCGCTGAGTTACCTATCCTAGGGTAGAAGAAAAGAAAAAAGAAGAAAATAAATAGCTACCTCCACCGAGTAACTAACTAACTAGGGCCTTTGCGGAACAAAACGGAGGGGTAAGAGGAGAATTAAATGGCAAGAAGAAGAAAAGCATCGGATAATAGTGAGGATGCGGGATTGTGGAAAAAAAAGTAACTAAGGAATTGAGCAAGCAAGCAAACAAATTCCGAGGAGACAATTGAGCAAAACTGCTGAAGAGAGATCGAACAAACGAGGAACCTCCAAACAAAAGAGTAAAGTAAACATCGCCGAATGAGGCGAACTATAGCTCCTTGCCTTCATTTTCATATGCCCTGAAGGTGTTTTCTTCCCTCCTCAACTTTTCTCCTCCCCTTCCCCCCCCTTTTTTTGCTTTTTGTTAGATGTTTTGACTCCCGCTGAGATTTCTAATTATTAGACAATTAGGCTTTATTGACCTTTTAAAGTCTAGCTAGTACCGTTGAGCATCATGAATATCCTATTCCCACGGCTGACCTATGGGGGGCCCGAGGAGGAACGGTGGCTGGTATTGGTGACACTGCCTTGAGTAGCTCCCTCCCTTCTTTCCGCAGCTGCTTCCGCTTCCCCGCCATCATCCTCATCCTCATCTTCATCCTCTTCATCGTCATAATCGTAATCTTCTACTTCATCGTAAATGGAAGGGTCTCTATCCCTACTTGAACCGGTTTCAGCCTCCCAGTCCTCCAACTCCCACCTAGTCCCATGCCAAGTAACGACGCTATTGATCTCGTGTGCGCTCAGGCCTAACCTGTCGAATGCTTTGAAGAGTTTATTATGACCTTTGTATCTGCTGAGCCTCATACGGACATTGCGGTCGGCGTAATCCCAACCGGGATAGACTTCTTCGAGTTCTTCGGTGGTGTGGCAGCTATACCACTCTGAGATTTCAATACGGATCTCCGGATCAAGGACTTCGTTGACAAATTGATCGAATGTGGCAGGGTCCTTGGGCCCTGGTGTTGGGAAGAGGTATTTATAAAGAATCTGAGGGATCGGTTGCTTCTTCATTGCGATGTATTATACTAGCGGGTTGTTTGTTAATGGTTTGCTTTCTTGTGTGTCGGATTATCGGAGGAAATCAGGAGAAGGGTGATCTCGTGCAGAGAGAGAAGCAGCTTTAGCTTGTTTTATCTCCTTTGTTGTCTTATTTTTTGTGGGAGCTAATAGAGTGATGCGTTAATGTTATCCAATTTCTAGAGTGGGGAAACACAGTATCCATGATTGCTGGGGAACTTTACCAGGACCGCAATACTAGAGTGACTCGAACCCTAAACCACACAAAGCGTAGAATACACTACAACTAGAGAGAGCTCCTAGGTGGTGAAGTTGATTTTGGAGTGAAGCGTTGTGCTGTGTTTTAGCGGACGAATCTACTCGAGCGGGGGGATGGACAAGGGAAGGTAGGAGGTAAAATGATAGGAGGCTCCGTTTCCAATGAAGAGTGAAGTGAAGAGAGGAAGGTGGCCACGGGAGAGGAAACAAAGGTTTTTCAAGAAAAGAAAAGAAAGGTTATTTTAAATGGTGAGTGAATTGACCCGGGTGGGAAAAGGTGGGGTGGGGATGTTGAGGAGGGGGGATGGTGAAGGAAGAGAGGAAGAAGAAAAAAAACAGATCTGTTGGATCGGTTTGCCCCTGCGCTAAGGGCTCGGCAAGTTCCACCTCTCCCCTCCATGCCAAGCCGAGAGCTCTCCCCAATGCCCAATTAGGGACAATGACCGGGCATCATGTCATTAGCGATTCACCCTCTAGAGAAGGACAGCCATTAATGTCCAACCCGATAGGAATGTTTAGGAGTGATCTACGTTCTTTCTGGTTACTATTCTCATTTGTGAACAAAATCTAACAAGATCTGAAATCCCCCCAAAACAGTTGGCCTTGAAGCAACTTCTCCCGACATGGGAGTCCTAGGGTGTGCTAGGGCAATAGCTGACCAAAGAGATCACAAATATTACCCTATGCAGTCGATTGATCTCGCTTCTCCACGAAAGAACTTTATCGTATTGAGGGATACCTGTAAACTCCTACCCCACGTAGGGGCGTGGCTGTTAAGCCTCTTTTAAACCTCTTATTACGGTGCTGGCGGGGTGCTATATTTGGACACAAGTGAATTATCGAGCCAAATACGGTAACTACCGGTATTGGACGGGAAGCGCTGGCTGTCATCAGAGTACGAGTACGGTACGAGTACACTCAAGCAAAAGATGGCTAATGTTATCGGGACATTCCAAAGCTCCTCCTAACAGATCCCAACCACCCCCGAAAGGCTCGAGCAAGTGCCTTAATCTGCCACCACATTAGAATGGACAACCCCTGCAAGTACTGTATACTAATAACTCACTGCATTTGTTTTCTAGCAAGGCAAACTGATAGCGGCACTGGCAATGTATTGGTAGAATTACTAAAGTACTGTAAATCCTAAAGCGCATAAAACCAGGGCTATGGCAGGAGGGGAGACGGGTTGATCTAGAGTACCCAGACTATTCGTTGGTTGTCTGCCCTGCAAGCTGAGCTTTTACCTCACACGGGCCTCTGCCATAGGTGGCTTATCTCATGATGGTCTTGGCTGCAGGCTTAGCGAGGATCCAAGGTTCAAAGCCTCAATCTGAAGACTGACCCCAACCGCGTCTCAATACCCAACTCAAAAAGCCTCGTTCTATTGTTTTAATAATATTCGGTATCGATGAGAAGTCCATAATGGTGGGTATTTCCGGCAAGTGTGCTTTTGGTAGGATATACCAGTACTTACAAAGGATGTTGTAGTCCACTTTCAAAGGAATCGTCACGGGTTCGTCCCCTTATTTACCCTTTAATGATCGAGCTAATAGTCTTGCTTATAGAGTTTCCGGATATAAGAAGTATGTCCATTGCCACTGCCTCCTCTTATGGAACTGATCCCAATACCCTTAGTTGATTATTTTCGTCGGAGTAATGACCCGGGTGCGCGCCCACCTCTGGCGTGCTTTCTGACACATATTCATAGGTTTGTAAATTAAAGCAAGGTAGAATTATGGAAGTGCTCTGACAGTTATTCTATCTGTTAGTGATCATCTGCAAGGTTTGGAAGGGTTCTACGGAGGCCCTTTCATCCATTGCTCAGCGGCTACGAAGGAGGTGGGGCAGTAAATGCAGTCAACCATTAAATGCTCGGGTGCTTATGCGCTAGCTGCAGCTGTTAATAAAACTAGAGAGACGATTACACCGTTTTAGCCTCGCGAAAGGCGTTCTTGAAGCACGACAGTGCCTTTATGCGGAGAAAGAGAAGAAACTTGTGAGTATAAATTATAACATTTGGTAAATCGCGTACTAATGCAAGTGCTAGAAAGTCATCCCGCTGGAGACCCCGACAATGGTTGAGATAGGGAGTGGAAAGAGTTTACGTGTGACCTTGTTCGATGTGAGATGCTCTCTAATGTCATATCAGAGGAGGCTAAAACGGTCTAGGCAAACCATTGCCCTGGCGCCGTCATGTTTTTAATAGAAGGAGATGGCAAAGCGATTCTATACACTGGCGACATAAGAGGTGAGCCGTAAACAACTTGGGGAGATAGTGAGCTTCTGACTATTCATGGAACAGCCGAGAAATGGTGGGTCGACAATCTCAAGAGGCATCCAATATTGGTTCCATATGTGATGGGCCTGAAAACTCTGGAAAAAATATACCTAGATACCTCGTTCGCTGGTAGGGGCAAGATCCAGGAAGTATTTCGTTCTAAGCAAGATGGAATTCATGAGCTTCTCAGCCAAGTCCGAAAGTACCCTCAAGATACAATATTCCATCTGAATACGTGGACATTTGGCTATGAGGAAGTCTGGGTGGCCTTGGCCTCAGCGTTTGATGCTAAGGTATGATTAGCTCTCAAGCCTGGAGCGTGGCTAATTGATTAGATACATCTTGGTGACTATCACCGCCGGCTCTTTCACTCTATAAGGAGCCCTGATAAATACGTTCATGGTCCATTCCTCAGTGGTTTCGATTTTGGCAACTCGAAAGTGCTTGGGTGCACCACCACGAATATAGAAGCCCGATTCCATTCATGTGAGAAGAGGGTTGGATGCGAGGGGCTTGAGGGAAAGAGGAACGTTGTTTGGATAAAACCAGTCGTTACAAGGGTGGGATTATTTGATGTTCACGAAGCCGGCCTCGGGAACGGTGATTGTAGGGCTACCCCGGAATCCACTTTGTAGATCTGAGCGACTAACACTGTTTCAGTGGAAAACCAGGATGATCTAGAACTGCGGGACGAGCACCTCAAGCAGATCCTTGAGGCGCTGGGGCCGGAAGTTCCCGAAAGCGTCAAGGATCTTTTGAAGGAAGCAAGGACATCCATGAAACAGGTGCTCCCGCTGTCTCTCCAGAAAGGTATCGAGAGGGATGACCTGACAGCGCCCAAACTCCTAGGGCTGCTGTCCGATGCAGCGAGTATATCCAGTCAACGGAAGAGCCAGGAAACCGATTCTCAGATCCTCCTCCCTACCCCCGCGAGCAGCGACGGAGAAGGAATAGTTGCGGAAAACGGTGGAATCCTCCCTAATGAGATCACCTTCCCCTTTTCACGTCACTCTTCGTACTCGGAGCTACGCGGTCTAGTATCTGCTTTCAAGCCAAGGGATATATACCCTTGCGTTGTCAACGAAGCAACCTGGGATGAAGAGAAGAGTGTAAAAACATTATTCGGCGATTTATGCGCTGGCAACGAGTTCGCCCACGATAACGATATGCGGCGGCGTTTGAGGGAAGAACACATGGCGGAAGAACAGCTAGAGGAGGAACAACTAGAGGATGAACGGCTCCAGCGAGAGCTAGAATCCCAAAGAAATCTAGCTAGAAGTCAACTCGAACAAACCGAGATAAACTTTCGGCAGCACCAACCAGAAGAGATGGCAGCAGAAGGCTCTAGAGACACAGAAGATCAGCGATGGACACAAGCGAGAGAAATGGCCTCATCGACAGCAAGCAATACACCCACCACATCGCCAGTAACCGCACCGAAAACCCCGAAGAGACTGCCAGACGTCGCACTCGTAGCTCCAGTCATGTCCTCGCCACCGGACAGCCCAACTCCCAAAAAAATCAAGCGCGAGCCACATGCATCATCACCACCATCACCGCCTACCTGGTCAGCAAAGAGAATTAAAACTGAGAACCCAGGACATGAGACGCCCCCGAACCCCCGGTGCCCCGGTAAGGGGGTGCGCATGAGCAGTGTTGAACGCGAATTCGCTGATAACGAGAGGTTCTGGGAAGGTGTCGAGGCTGCACTTGAGATTGGGGGAACGTGGTGGAACGTGGGGCTTTCTTGTACTATGCCGAAGTGGAGATATGAGGAGGAGAAGGACTTGTAATTCCTTTCTTTTGCGCGAGCTTGAGTATCATATCATGAAAGGTGTACTTGTGCAAATTGGGATACCCTATATCCTGTGGGCGAGTATTCGGAGGCTAGAAATCGCGGTCCTAATTACCTTAGCTATCTAGTCGCCTATCCGCCTAGAATAAGTAGACATTTTGAACGTTCGAATATTTTCTGCTAACCTGATTCTGTGTGAACACGATATCTAAATATCCCCTCCCTGGGATTACGTAGTTGAAATACAAGCACGGCAAAAAGAGATTCTGTATTAGCCCTTTGTTAGGAGAAGTATCATAAAAAGAAAGACACAGCAGCCCTCAAGATGAGGCATCATAACTCCAACGCCCTAGCGGTATTTGAAAATACTGCAGTCGTTACTGTGGCGCCCTGCTACCAGCATGCTAATCCCGGGTTTAGAGAAGCTGAGGCGAGGGGTGATATCGAGGCAAGAGAAATGCTTGGGCTTCGCTACAATGTCTAACAGATCTTACATCCCTTACTAGGAGTAATTATTCCGACCTGACTTTTTGTTGGGAAGGTGCCTCAAGTTTGCAAGGCAAGCAACAGTGAAGGGCGGGCTGGCCTACTGCGGTAGATGGTCGCCTCTATAGGCCGATTCGACCATTTACCAATAGAAGATCTATGGGAGGTTAGGAGATTGTAGTTGATTCTGGACCAAGCCTGTTTCCCCCCCCCTCGAGCCCGGTTAGTCCCCCGGGGAGCATATGACGGTAGGAGGGTACAATTTGGAGGGAACCCCGAATCACCGATGGGCTTTTTTAAGGCCATCAGGGACTGCACCTTGATACATGAATTTCAGAGGAGTGCTGTTCTATTCATGACTTATGAGAATCCAGCTCAGGGCGAGGCGCCCGACTTCGAAGTTGGACATTGCGAGTTTAAGATTCGATCTCTTTCCAAACCTAGGCAGTGGCGGAGGGAGGGAGGGAGGGGTGCGTCAGGCACCATTCGTCCGGGTGACCATTAATGATTTGTTCTCATTAGAAAAAGGATGGTTTCTTGCTCAAGTTAGTGCCGACTATAGGAACCTTGCTAATAAGTGGCCATGACCCACTATGTGAGCTACTCGGTAAGAACGGGGAGAACGTGACTCCTACCAGCATAGAGCCGTACAATGACCCTGAATAGAGAGAGCGGCCGTAGGCCCCAAGATAACTGCCCTTAGATAACCTTCAAATCTCCAGAGAACATGTAGTTAGCTGGCTAGACCGTTAGCCTCCTGAGTTTCCAGGCACGGAATGTGAGAGAAGCATCCAGCCACGGAATTGAAAAAGCTTCCTTTGAGTATTCCTAGTGGAGTTGATCTGTCATCTTGGCGCAGCACGCCGAAAGGGCCTTACATATACCGAAGCCTAACTGCGTTTCTATATCCGATACAACAAATTATATGTATTCTGATCCGAAAACTCACACCCCCTAAGCAGTCTAACACAGTAAAATTAGCCACCAGGCATAATAAGCCCAGACCAGTCGGTAGCTATCATAGCTATTTTTCAGGTTCGGAGTCTGGTTTTTTTTTTCAAAGCCAAAGTGACCCAGCATCATGACGACAACTATTAATCGCCAGTGAATCACAGTCCTCAAATCAGTCTAAAATAAGATTAGTGTGCTGGTCGCGAATCTGCCCAAGAGATAGCGAGGGCGGTTTGTATGACAGAGTTAGTTTAATCTGCATGATCAAGCTTGATGGAACTCCCATAGCGCGAACCCGGATATCTTTCGGTTTGTAGGAGGCAGCCCTTTGTGTTATCGACTAGGCGTGCTCTAATATCCCAACGTATCTAGGGTTCCAGTGGAGTGGAGGCAGCCAGGCGAGAATGCCAGCTCTCTCGTCTACAATGGTAAGACTATTCCAAACCTGCACCTTGAGATTGGTATTAAACGGGTGACATTACTGGAAACACGGGATATTTCTATTTGGTGCTGCAATGGAAGGACTATCTAGAGTACTAGGTGGGTAGAATTACTGGGGACTGAAGAAAGAAAGGTAGGGGCTGCCAGTTCGATAGTCACACAAATCACCTGCTAGAAGCATCGAGCCCTGGCTAAAAAGAGCACCGGTAGGGGATAAGGCCTAAACCCCCGCTATAACGAACGAAAAATCCTGAACCCCAACCGTTCCTTATAGCGAGGTGCGGCTATAGGCACCTGCCGAACATTATTACACTGGAGTACTTTACTTGCCACTCCCACCGCACCTACACCAACAATTCCAATACCATAAGGACTTGAGCCACTACTCTTTTGCAGGGAAGAGGAGGAAAAGAAAAAGAAAAAGCAGGAAAGCATATTTGTGATCGCAAATTGCTGAAGAATCCGAGCATCCTCAGGTGGAAACCACTGGATTATTGGAAGGGAGCAGTGTGAGAGACGATTTCCGGTGATGTTAGTATCGTAAAAGACCGACAAGGGAGAAAACGGGAAGAAAAGCGGCAGGGAGGATGTTGTGATTAGATCAGGAAGTATTGGAGAAAGGCGACGTCAAAGAAGGTGGTGGCAAGAGTGTTTGTATGAGTGCCGTGGAACGTGTTGCCGCAGTCCCGGGCTCAAACCCTGTTGGGAGGTATCATATCATACCGTAAAAACTTGCCAAACTCGCTATGCAGCCAAGCCCACCATTCACGGGTTGTGGCCAATCGGAGAGTAGACTTGCGGCCACTGTCCGTCATGCTGGCCAATTAGAGTGCGAAAATCTGGTGGCTTGCATAGCGAGTTTGGCGAGTTTCTACGGTACCACGACTGGGGGAGTAGCGACCTAAGCGAGCAGTTGTTTTCTGTTGTTAATTGCGAGAGGGAGAAAGGTTGAGAGAAGGAAACTATCCCTAAAGATAGGATTATAAACAATAGATGAGACGAGCAGTTGCAGTGTCACTCGGGACGGCAGTAAAATTAGGAGAGCGCAAGCATTATTTCGTTCAGGGTAATGTATCCGACTTCCAGCCGGGAGTCATAAGCAGATACACAGAAAATCACTCGTGCATATCCCCTCACTCGTTACTTCCTATCAGGGTAAAGAGAGTTGTTGAACCCGTGTTCAAAACGGGCGCAAACCCGCTCACGATGTCCTATCTCGGCCCGTAGCACGAACTAATTGCAACAACATGCAATGCGATTAATTCTCTCAAAATGGCGTAAGGGGTGAACGAGTAATCGCTATATCATTCGCCCAGAATCTGCATTACCAAGTAACCCTCCCTATCATACAGTAATAAGAAAGCCCAGCCAACAGCGAAGGAAAAAAAAAGAAAAAGCATTGAAAAACAGGGGGGGGTGAATGCGTATAGCTAAATGTTGGTTTAGGAAACGATATATATACACTCTCCGGCTCACCACCGGCAGACAATTACACTTCTTCCGTACCAACGGGAGCATACCCAGCTCCAGCCCTTCTTCCGATTCCCCACCTCACCCACCTGCTCTGCCAACTCATGTCCGGGCCCCCGGACGTGTCTGAGCTGCCCGCTTCCTCAGCCTTCATCCCATCAACCGTCATCCAAACCGGCCTTCTCCAGAACTTCAGTAGCAGACTGGAGCACACGACGGAAACACTACTAGCCGCCATGGCAGCGCCCGCAGCCATGGGATGCAAGTGTAGCCCCAGCGGCAAGAACAACCCCATAGCGAACGGCAAACCCAGGATATTATAGAAGCAAGCCCAGAGCAGGTTCAGCTTTATCCTGCCAAAGATTGTCTTGGCGAGGTGTAAGGCGGCCGGAATGTCTAGAAGGGATTGGGGTCGCATGAGGACAATGTCAGCGGCTTCCATTGCCACGTCTGTACCCGAGGACATTGCGATTCCGACATTCGCAGTCGCGAGCGCCGGGGAGTCGTTTATGCCATCGCCGACCATGGCTACGATTTCGCCGGAGGCTTGGAGTGATTTTATTATCTTTTGCTTTTTGTCCGGGGAAACAGAGGAGTAAACCATTGAGAGGGGTATGCCGACTTGTTTGGCGACTTGCTGGGCGGGGCCCTCTTGGTCGCCGGTTACCTATTCGTGGAGTTAGCATAATGTGGATAGCCAGAAGGGGGAAAGAGACTAACCATTGCGATTTTGACACCCAACCTGCGTAATGCCTCGACAGCATATTTAGCGTCTGGCTTCAATTCGTCGCTAAGTGCTACCAATCCTGCGTATTCTCCATCGATTGCAACAAAGACATATGTATTCCCATCGGCGTTTCTAGCTTGACCTGCGAGGCTTACGCCTTTTGCTTCATTGATCGCTTCTTCGGGGATCTCGATGCCGCTTCCGCTAAGAAATTTGGTGTTTCCAATGAGAACTTTGTAAGCTCTCGGCTCAGCAGCCGGCTTAATATTCGCTTGAACCCCGCGGCCGACAGCAGCTTTGAATTCCGTGACGGACCCGTCGAGAACCCCGTCTACGCCCAGATCCAAGTTTTCTCTAGCAGCCGTGGTAATAGCCCTACCAACAGGATGTTCACTGCCGGATTCAGTAATGCCGATGAGTAACCACCAGAGGCGAGATTTCCGTTCAGTAGATTTCCATACTGCGGACTGCTTGCTCACGGCAACGGTCATTCGTCCGATTGTTATCGTTCCAGTTTTATCTAGGACGACTTGCGTGATTTTCGTCGCAGTTTCGAGTGCTGCACCACCTTTAACGAGAATCCCTTGCTCTGCCCCGACGCCTGTGCCTACCATCACTGCGGTAGGCGTGGACAGGCCGAGGGCACATGGACAGGCGAATACGATGACGCTAATGCAGAGCTTTAAGCAGACCATGAATGGCCCGCCGCTAGCTTCCTTTGAAAAGATTGCCGGGGGGTTCTTGAGGACATGGCTAAGGATCATCCAACCAATGAAGGTGATCAATCCTAGCGCGATGATGCCAGGGACGAAGTACCCAGCGAGGGTATCAGCCATTCGTTGGATAGGTGCTCGGGAAGTTTGGGCTTCTTGGACGAGCTTGACAATCTGGCTCAGTTGAGTGTCCCTTCCGGCTCTAGTGACTCGGAAGTCAAGACGACCTGCGCTATTAACTGTTCCGCCAATCAATAGTGCTCCCTTGTGTTTGAGGATCGGCATGGCTTCTCCGGTGACCATACTCTCGTCAACGTAGCTTTCCCCCGCGACGACAGTTCCATCAGCAGGTATCTTATCCCCTGGACGGACAATCACGATGTCGTTGACCTGAATAAGTTCCGTTAGAATAGTCTTCTCCTCGCCCGCGCTATCGTCACTTCCCATGCTCAACACCGCCTTCTCCGGGTCGACATATATTGTTGCCATTGAAGGAGCGAGAGACATCAACCTTGACAAAGCCTTTGAGGTCTGACCCTTCGCTCGATTCTCAAGATACCTTCCTAGGGAAATAAACGTGATCAACATGGTAGAAGTGTCGAACACAGTGCTAGGCTTGGTATGAGGAGAAGACATGATAGACATGAGCATAGCCACAATTGAAAAGAAGAAAGCCGCCGAAGTTCCGAGAACCACCAAGACGTCCATGGTAGCGCTCCCGTGCTTAAGGCTCTTGAAAGCGCTCCGATAAAACTTTAACCCGATCCCAAATTGTACCGGAATAGTTAACAGCAAGCAGACAACATCGCCAAGGTAAAGTCCCGGCATTATACGGAGCTGGCCGATGTACTTGTCGAGCCCCTTGAACCACATCGGAATTACCATGGATATCAAAAACACCGGAACGGCAAAATAGAGCGAAAACCAGAACGCGTGTTGCCATTGCTTGATTTCCTTTGTTTTTGCCAGGGATTCTAGCTGAGCGCTATTATCTTCCATGTCTGCTGGGAGGGCGTTCATATTCAATGACTCGGCGATGTCGACAAGGTTACGAACCCCAGTTTTTGATGGATAGTACCCGATTACAGCCCTTGCATCAGGCAATGTCACAACAGCATCGGTAACCCCTTCACAGGTTCTGAAAGAGTTCTCTAGCTTTATGGCATCCTCCTCTGAGTTTAGGCCGAAAATCTTGAATATTATGGTGTCTTCTTTTGTATCTCGATCTTCACTGCGCTGGAGGTCTGTTGATATGATTTTGGCATCGAATCCTCGGTCGTCGATTCTATAAATAATTAGCCATTCCGACTCCAAGCACGATTCAATAAGATGGCTCACATTTCCGCAATATTTTCGGCGGAAATAACATCTGGATCGTGAACCACTACCGCCCTCTCCATTATTAAGCTGACCGTGAAGCTCCCAATCCCAGCAACGTCCTTGAAACCCCCCTCAATAGCAGCAGTACAAGCACCACAAGTCATACCCTCTACAGCAATCGTTGTCGTAGCCAAATGCGCTGTCGAATCGCTAATGCTCCGTCGTCCATATCTCCCGACAGGTTCAGAACGTACAATCTTCGCATCGAACCCGCGATCTTCGATGATTTCCGCCACCCTCTCCGCCGATATCTTTGCTAGGTCGTGAGTAGTAATAGCACGGTCCGTGCCCAAATCCACAGCGATGCTCTGTACACCATCCACGTTCTTAAAAGCGCCTTCGATAGAGCTCGAACACGATGCACAAGTCATACCCTCGACCGCAATCGTAGTGGTGACCAACCCAGAGGTCGGCGCCCTCCCCCGCCCGCCGCCTTTCATGTCGGAAGAAACAACCGCTGCATCGAAGCCGCGGTCTTCAATTCTGTCATACCAGGTTAACGCCGCCCCCCCGCGGAGTTGGTAACTTTGGTGTTTAAAACTCACATTTCGGCGATTCGTTCTGCTGAGAGCTTTGCGACATCGTGGATTGCAACGGCCCGCTCCGTCATCAAACTTATGGTGAAGGACTCTAATCCGTCGATATTTGTGAAGCCACCTAAGTTGTTGCCGTACGCGCGGATCAGAAAAGTGCCCCTGTTGGAACAAGGGGTAAGAAACAACAAACCTTCAATAGCAGAAGTACAAGCACCACATGTCATTCCACTGACGGCGATGGTAGTCTGTGCAAGTTTCTTCTCCTCCCCTCTATCGTTCCCAAAGTCCATCAAGGGAACTTCATCCTTAGACTTTGAAGGCGACATGCTGTCGCGAGCGGGTGGATAATCCTAGCCAAGAAGAAGAAGAAGAAAAGAGGGCTGAGATCTAAATGCAGGTGGTGGAGCACAGATCTGAAGAGAACGAGAAGAAAGGGGGAGCGGGATGAGATCCCTTCCAACAGCAGCAAACACGCAAGCTCAAATATCGTCCAAGTTTGCCTCTCAACAGAAATGTAGGATAGTCAAGATGTAAGATAGGCGAGAAGGGAGATCTTTTGGAGAGGGATGTCGGTGTATGCGAGGGAAGAGAAATAAGGGGAGGGGAGGTATTCGAACGGAGGAAAAGATGCTGGATGCAAGCTGAACCGGGGCGCTGGATCCGAAGGGCTAAGAATATAATGGTTTCGGGGTAAGAAAAAGAGGTGCCAGCCCTACGACAAAATTGAAAAAAAGAAAGAAGCACGAAATAAAGAGTGAAGGATCTATAATACGTTCACTCCGGATCAAGACCCGAGAAGTTGATTACTGGATATGTGAAATATAGGCTGGGGGGTAGGACAGCACCACCACCACCATCACCACCAAAGAAGATGAGAGAATAGAATGATGGAAGAGAGGGGATGTGAGTGTGAGAACAAGAATAGGTACAAAGGGTGGATATCCAGGCGAAGCAAGTCGGACAAGGATATGGTAAGAGAACTATGGCAAATCTTACAATAGCCCCACCTAGACCACTGGTAGAGTACTCACTCCATTCACCCGCCACCCCTTACAATACAAGTACATTTCTTTACTCGAGTAAATTCAATGACATACCGGTACTGCGAAAATACCAAATGCTGAACGCTCTCAATATGGTTCACCTTCTCTCCGAATACTGGTACAGCTTCGCACGCAGCAGCACTTATATGTAAATCACCAAACCATCGGTAACCAGCTACAGTATGTAGCAAGGATGCTTGTACAAGTAACCGCTCAAGACTCTGATACGGTACCTTCCATCAGTATCACACTATACAATATCACCCACCATAACCATATTGCACACTCGGCCGCCCGCTCTCCTTCGTTGCAGACGCTCAAATTACCAGATATCCTCTCCCATCTCCAAAACGCTACTACTACTACCGGTACGTGCCCTACTGCTAACTATTCTAGTTATAATCGAGTTACCCCCAAGGCCAATGGATTCAAGGCCTATTTTCGCCGCCCTTTCTTTGTATCATATTTTTGTATCGTACTGGTTTCCACTACTGCCTGTAAGACTGTGATAGCCTCCGTGTCCTGCGTGAAGTTGAAGTTGAGAGCCAAAGGGGTTTCAGGAAAGGGACTACCGGAAAGGTACTCCAGCACCGGCATCATACGGGTACATCGCTTGTTGGTTCTGTTACATGTTTTGGGATCTTGGTCCATAAATAGCCCCTGCACTCGAGATGCTGGCACAAAGAAAATGTGAGCACAACATTATTCAGCAGAAGCCGCAAGAAAGGGGTCAAATTGCATTAATTTTCATCTAAGTTAATCTAGATTTAACAGATTAATCTAATCTAATCTCTAACCAAGTTGAACAATGCTATCACAACACAAGATCTTGGATAAACCTTATCCGCCATTGGGCTGTGAGGCTGCATGTCTTCCCCACCAACAAACTCCAGCTCTAACTTCCCCACCGAGTCCACATCATTCACTCATCTGCATCCATCAACAATACACCCTCCACAAACCCACAGCACAGCACAACACCGCCCACCCACTGAAAATTAACCAAAGATGGCGGACGAACAATACCTTACCTCCCTCCAACCCTTCATCCTCCTCGCCAAGTCTGCCACCGGCAGAGCAGCCGCTGATCTCGTTATGCAGGCAACAGCAGCACCTGGCTGCTTCGTCTTCAGCGAACTCCTAGAAATGCCCAATATCCAAGCCCTCGCCAACACCGATGATGGGAAGAAGTACTTTGACCTTTTGAAGATCTTCGCATATGGCTGGTACGGTGATTATAGAGGTTCAGTTCTCCCCCCCTCCCGCCAAAAGCACCGACTAACACCCCACTCACCCCCAGACAACACCGAAAACCTCCCCCCGCTCTCAGCATCCCACCTCCACAAACTAAAACAACTCTCCTTGATAACTCTCTCCTCCCAGGGCCCGCAAAACCTAACCTACACCTCCCTTAAGGGCACCCTGGACCTATCCAGCACCCGTGCTTTGGAAGACCTCACCATAAGCGCAATCTACGCACACCTCCTCGTCGCCAAACTCGACACCAAGGCTGCGCGCATCGAAGTATCTAGCACCGCCGGCCGTGACGTCGCGCCGGAGGAGATCCCGGACATGATTGCCACCCTGAAGAACTGGTGCCGACAGTGCGAAGATGTCCTCGGCGATATTGATGAACAGGTGCGGTCCGTGCAGCGCGAGGCGATCGCTAGGAAGAGGGCCGCGGACGAGTACGAGAGGGTCATAGCGAGGAGGAAGGAGATTGTCAAATCCGAGGAGAAGGGAGGTAGCGGTGGAGGGGGAGGTGGCGGGGTGGGCCCAGGGATTGCTACAGGGGCTTCAGGCGGAGGTGGTGCGGCTGGGAAGGGAAAAAGAGTCATCAGCGAAGGTGACGAGAGTGCTACCCGCGGCAGCGGAGGTTGGGGCGAAGACGACGAAATGGAAATCGATGAAGGCTCCTTCGACGGCGTTGCTTCTGCCGGCGGCGCCGCAGGTGGGGCAAATACCAGCAAGAGACGCACCAAGAAGAGTCTTGGTGGCATCCTAGGTGGGAGACAAGGCAGGAGATGATCCCTCTCCTCTACTTTTCAGTCCCCACCCCACCCCTCCCCTTAAGTTACTATTATTATTATTTTTCTTTCTTTTTTCCCCTTTCCTACGCCTCCTCTTTAACAACCAGATTCGTATAGATGGGAGCTGGCCGGCTAGTTTAATTGCGAAAAATTTAAAAGTTTTCAATGGACATCTTGGTGATGCGTGCACTTCACCACTATTACCGGGAAATTAGGATTGGTGGCGTGGCTGAGACTATCATAGGAAAGGAGGAGAGAGGGAGGAGGGTCGATGATGGAAATATTATATATTGGTTGCCATAGTGTGATTGCTGTACTCCACGTTACTGTCATCTCTTGTCTGCATGGTACCGTGTAGGCAACGGAAGGGGTTCTTACTTTCTCTTTAAGACTGCTTTGATTGCTTGTATGGGAGTGGAGAATCTTTCCTGTTTCGTAGGCTAGTGAGTTGCTATCGTATTGGTTTGGCGGCGCAGCTTATGTTTAGGCGGGACGTATTCGTCAATTCACAGGGCATCACTCGGTATTCAGACAGCTGGTGATGGAGCATCCTTCCACATCTGCGTGGCGGATATCCTAGGTCACCGAGTGAGGTGGCGTGAACATAGAAAGTTGGTTGGCCGATTCTATAGAATATAAGTAGTGGGGTGTACTCTCTAGGCTTCTTATGAGCTAAGTTAAGCTGCTACAATACAACAGATGATTTACTTGAAATTGGCTCTTGATCGATACCCTTACAATTACATATCCTATCTAACGTAGGCTCCCAAAAATCATAAGTTCAAAAATATCTACAAGAAATGTAGTCCCTTCGCCCCTCGCCCCTCCCCGCCCCCAATACGCCTAGGGCTCTGAAGCAACAGTAACAACCTCTGTAATCACCGTCTCCCAATCCTCCAACTTACTCCTATCTCCTGCAACCCTCAGCGCCATGAACGCAAATCGATACCTCCCGTTGGCGATCCTACTCCCATTAACCAACCCGCCACCCCAATTAAACCAGGAAAAACCCGTCCCCAAGGGATCATGCCTAGGCTCATATCTAATGGGGAAATCCGTCCTCTCCTCGAGCGTCCTCACCGATCCGACAATCCCCCTCTCCCCGACTACGGGTGGGTATACGAACTTCTTCGGATCGTAACCTTCGGTGACCACGTCCCAGCGAACCTCCGGTGTGCCAAAGTTGTTCGCGAAGACCGCTGTTAGCAGATCGTCCCCCGAGAGGGTGACCCTGGTCGGCTCGCGGATCTCCTCGCCCGTGCGGTAGGAGGCTAGGAAGGGAACCTGCTCGGTTTGCCAGATGTTCACGTCCCGGAGGTTGCCATGGATGCCTTGGTACGGTATTGACAGGGTTTCTTCGGGGGAAGTTATTACTACCTTACCGCTGTATACTGGTAGCAGGGTAGTTTTCAGGTTTTTTGGTGGGGTGAAGATCACTTTAAAGGTGCCGTTGCTGTGGGCTGGTATGGTCATGTTTTGTGGGAGGAACTGGAGGGTTGCGGAGTCGTTGACGAAGGTTGGGGGAAATAGTTGAGGAACTTTGGACCCGCGCTTGAAGGTGTTTACTGTCCCGGCGACTTCGTGGGTGAAAGTGTATGTGGTTTCTTGGTCGCCAGAGTTCCTGATGGTAATGGTGTGTTCTGGTTTGGTGTTTGCTGTGTCGTTTAGTTCGAGTTTCCCGGGGGAGAGAGTGGTCGTGTAAGTCAAAACCTTAAGGGCGTTAACGTAGCCAGCTCCTTGTTGGGCTACTGGGGCTAGTCTTGTGGGATCGGTCTTGGTGCCATCGTTCCAGTTTACTAGAGTACCGCTAGCGATCATACGGTTCTTGAGCTCTAGAACGCCAGGATATCCCAGCTGCTTGCGACCGCCGAACCTGCTCATGTAAAGGGCTGCCACTCCTGCGATATATCTGCTTCCATTAGCTCGCACACTGCTGAAATGAAGGGAAGACTTACGGAGATGCCATAGATGTTCCACTAAATACTGCATATGATCCTTGCTTTAATGGAATGGTGGAGTAGATGTAACCTCCAGGGGCACCAATCTCAGACTTAATCTGCGCTTTAAATGATGGTCCCCACGAAGTGAACGGTGATACCTTACCCCCAGTCAAGGTATTGTTGATCCCTATTCCTTGTAGTTCCTGTGGGAAGCTCACTGTAACGTTCCCGCCGTTGGCGAATCGTTCCACAATAAACTCTCCATCCTGCGCAGCAATCATAGCAAATCCCTTGGAAACAGACTCTTCGATATTGGGATACACAATCGGCGTCTTGGGCGTATTGTAAAACCAGATATATGTCGCATTCTTATCCACCAGGTTCTTTTCCTTGATGTTAAACTGGCACCCTCCACGTCTCACAACAACCAGATATTTGGAAAGATCAGGAGTATCTTCTGGCAGGGTTGTGCAAGCATCGCTGCTCGCGAATTTATCCAGAGATGTGACATAAACGGGCACCGGCCCGGCGAGCTTGAACCCTTCTACACCACTCTGGAGATACGCAATGTCCCTCTTTGCATCATCTCCCGCTACTGCCTCCGTATTAAATGCAAAGTATTCCTCGTTTGCAATTGACGCAACGGACATAACATCTACTCCAGTTGCGCCAGAACTAGCATAGAACAACCCCCGGTCACCACTATTACCAGCAGAAATGGCAACAAAGACGCCCTGCTGGACAATTCTAGAGGACGCAGTCGCCCAAGCATCTTCCGGAAAGCCCCCGGGACCTCCAATAGAAGCATTTATAACATCTGCCCCGTCTTCATAAGCTTGGACGAAAGCTTGTATCAAGGCATCTTCCCCCGTGCCATCGTACTTGCACCCAAAAACTTTATACGCAAGCAGCTTTGATTTAGGAGCTACCCCGACGAAGTTTTTGTCTTCACCAGCCACGATTCCAGCAACGTGGGTCCCGTGACCGCCGCAATCATAGGGGTCTGGATCTGGGAAGAAGTTTGTACCTTGGTAATTGTCACCAACGATATCGGTTCCTCCAACAACTTTGAATGCCGGACCGAGGCCACCGCCGAGGGCGGGATGGGTGTAGTCAATACCTGTATCGACCTAGCGGAATTAGCCTAAGCGCCATTGATAAGAAGAGACAATTACAATAGCTACAGTGACTCCTTCACCTAGTATACCCTGTTCATGAAGGTCTAATACACCGGTATTTCCTAGAAAAATTAGTGGAGTTTTGAACAGATAGAGGGAGGCTTACTGTGACTACTCCATGTTGGAGCAGCTTTTTCCCCAACTCCATGAACTTCCGGGACAGCTCTTAGTATCCTCTTCACGGGCCAAATCCTCGCAACACCCTCTAATGCGGCAATCTCAGCCGGAATATTATCACTATCACTAGCCGTAGTAAAAGATGTTCCAAAGAACACCATTGAGGTAATATTAATTTGAGGGGTAACCTCTATCCCCTCAGTCGACAGGGCGTTATAAAAGCCCTCAATTGGCTAACCCATCGTTAGAAATTAAGAGCAAACAGGCAGAGACAGGATACATACATCCGCTTGGGTCCTTAATTGCCCATCTCTCGAAAATTCAACAATATATCGCCCAGGAATAATTTCATTCCCACCACTCTGCTCGGGCGACTTTTGGTATTTCGATTGTGCAGAAGCATGTTCAGAAAACGATAGAAATAGTAGTAAAAGTAATGAAATCATATTGAAGGAGCGATGTGTAAAGAAAGAGATTGCGGGGAGGAATTATCAGCGAGAGCTAGTCGAAGGTATCATATACCTCCGGCTCTCACTCTCATCGAGACCAGCCATCGGGCGCTGCTCGGGGGGGCTGGCGGGGACAAACGAAGGCGGGGAAGGAATCAACATTATCGGAAGTGAGACCCAGGGACATGCTGGCCTTTTACCCACCTCCTTCTGGGTCCCTCAATTCCATGACTGTGGAAGAGATATTGTAGATCTCCCGAGGTCAACGACGCACAAAATTAGGTCTCACGGGTAGCTATACACCTCACGTACCTGAGACAAACACCACATTCCAGAGGTGAAATGTTTTGTTCGAAGTGGCTCCTTGGTATGTCGGCCCCCAGGCATCCCCAGAGCGGCGGGAAGCATTCCACAGCCCCTCAGAGTGGCTGAACGAAGGGGGGGTCTCCCATGGAAGATCTATCTTTCTTTGACGTTCGTCAATATACTATGAGGAACCCTGAAAGGAAGCAAAATGCATTCCAGGAGTATAGCAATGTATCGCTTACCATAAAACAGGGACCTTGGTGGCTAGCACAGTACAGTACTCTTATACACGTAAGGCTTACAGGTAGAAGCGTTCGAACGACATAGCAAAACCCAGCATACATCACTCGAGCTTGCTCTTAGGCCTTCGGAGCCAAGTTTATTGCCCTATGTTAGTATCTCTCTGATCCCCCCCCAGCCGGAATATAGCAGTTGACCCCACATATTGAATTAATTGAATCCCTCACTGTCATCTGGTAAGAAACATGTGCCGACTAGTGAGGTGATGCCGCATATTCTGGTGAAACTCGTTTTTCTCTAGGATGCCAAAATAAGATACAGTCAGGTCGGTAAGTGAGGGTTGTCATTGAATGTACCGGTATAATGTGCGTAACCTAATGTACCCGAGCTATGATAGTAGCAAACTTCACAAGAACACCTCTCCCTCATTTCAAAACCTGCAAGTTATTAGCGAGTTTTATATCCCCTCTACCCTACCATGGATGTTATGGTTAACAACCCTTTGGCGGACCTATTGCAGGATCTTATCGGTGAGGTCCTTGAGAATCATGGACAAGTTGGTTCTTCTGACCTCGTGGAGCTAAGGAGAGATGATAGTAATGCTGTTGCTTGGCAACACCTTCTAGCCACTCAATGTGTTGGCGGTGACTAGGAGGCATTTTTTTATTAAGCACTAAGTTAGAAGCTTATTGCTAATACTTTCTGTAGGCTTGATCTGGCATTCTGTTTGTGGCTCCTGTGATGATGTGTTAGCTATCAAGGGTATCCTAAGCAATCTCCTGGACATTGGTAATTGGGAACACCTTCGAGATAGAGGACAATTGGAAACATTACGTATTGTATTATGGAACAGGATGGGGTCGAAGGAGAAATCCTGCTCATCGATGATAGGGAGGATGGATACACGTTCGAGTTCCAGCAGATAGTTATGGATCGGAGAGACTAAAACACACAAGCCACCTCAAGTTCCACCAGCTAACTAACTTCGATAGACTCTCTAAATCCTTCAGCAGCCTACCGCTAAGTTCAACAATCTCAATGGCCCAGACCTCTCCAAGGTAGCACTGACGAATCTAGCACGCACACCCTTATCTGCAGCTCACCCTACGATACAAAAACGTTTCCGCAACCCTAGCATGCATTACGTCTTAATACCCACCTGGACCCTCATCCCAAGCCCTAAGCTTAGGGTACGAGCGGCCAAAATTGAATATCTTGGCACCATTTCATTCTCCTATATAAAGCCGCCCCTCCCACCTCCCTCTTCGTTCCCCAGCTCTCTTTGCCTTTTGGTGAGCCCACCCCAACATCGACTCCTCTATTCTCTCGCATTTACTAACTATCAATCAGGCTTAGATCAAGTGTAGTATCTGTTCTTTTCAGTTTAATCTCTGAAACTGCCCTCCGGGGCCTGTTTTTCGATTAATCTTATTTTTGTTTGTTCGGGACCCTGCCTCTTGCTTGCAATGCTTGGTCCCACTGTGTCGCTGGTATCACACTGCCTCCAGTTGATGCGAAGTTTCTTTTTTTCGCCTTTGTCCTCCTGGCCGCTGTGCGAGGGGTAAAGACGAGAATGAATAAATCGTATTGCTTGTCGTGAACTATCTTTAGGAGTACCACCGGAAGCCCAAGAAGCGTCACGCCACCTAATCCTCCCCATAATATCCCCCAACAGAACTTACCACAATCGTTTGTTTCGCTATTGAGATAGAGGTGTGGTTTCGGTTGCGATTAAACGGGGGCAAAGACTTCGTTTGGAAGCTGTTGGAAGGCACCCATCAGGATTCACCGGTCACGACAAACAAACAGGACCCCCCAAAATGCTCCTCGGATGGGGAGCAAGGATCTAATACGTCCTGCGTGAGTACAATGCCCTCTAAAGTAGAGGAAGATTGTTTCGTATTTCGATCGCAAGATTCACCCGTCGGTTGCCCCCCACGCATCCAATAGTCCCCCAAACCACTATTCCTAAGAATTCCCCTGCAAGTAGATATCGAGGACAACTATAATTTCCCCCGGCAAAGCACGAGGGAATCCTCACGGTGGTTACGGCACACAGACCAAATAAGTGACGGGATAGTTGCTATGTTGTCCTGAAGAATTATACCCATACAAACACGCCAAAGATGGCATCCTCCTCTTCATGTGGGGCATCTTAAACCATTGCCACTATCTCAGAAGAGAGTTTCCCCATAAACAAAACAAGCGTTTACTCGAGCACGGTAGATCAAACCATCCACCGGTACGCTACGATGGCTAGCGACTGACGAACAGCTTCCAATCACCCATCCGATGTATCCAAACAGGAAGCGGACAAAACCCCCAAAACACATTGTCGAAATTCAAATGTATCCAAAGAAAAAACTAGGATATGATACTAAGGTCCCAGGCCGGAAGCCCCAAACCACTAGCTAATGGCCTCTGAGAGGTGTTATCTATACTCGAAGGCGATGTATATACCTTGTGCCCATTTCTATCCTGCAATATTAACAAGCACAACATCACAACCCACCAGAACCCAACTCATCACTTTTTTATATTTTTATATATACCAGACTTCCCTGTGACACCAAAGCGAGTGCGTGTGCATGACCGACAAGCCTCTATGACACCAGCGTAATACCTGGCAACTGGGACCCCACAAAGGTAATCCCTGACTAATACCGCGCCCCAATCCACCAACCACGTAACAGCCTAGCCTCACGTTACTTACTCTCAACCTCCCTCCCTCCTTTCCGCCCCACCTACCTCCCCCTGGCCTCGCACTTCAGACTCATCTAAACTCCTAACCCACCCACCCTCCTCCGGATCCTCAATACCACCGCCACTGCCAAACAAAAAACGACAAAAAGCAGGACAAAAACAAAAAATTCCTCAAAACGATAAACCAACTCCTAACAAACCTCTCAAACCTCACTCTCCAGCCATCACAACCACAATCACAAAACCACCAGCACCAGCACCGGCACCTACTCCCCGAAGACGCCCCCACAATGCTCATCAAGTAAGTCCGCCCCATCCATCCGTCCAACATCGCTAAAGCATCTAACACAACGCAGGGTTCGCACCCTCACCGGCAAGGAAATCGAACTGGATATCGAACCGGATTACAAAGTCTTTCGTATCAAGGAACGGGTCGAGGAGAAGGAGGGGATTCCTCCGGCTCAGCAAAGGTTGATTTTTGGCGGGAAGCAGATGTTTGTTCCCCCTCTCTTCTCCACTTCCTATGCTTGAAGGGTAGTTATTGATTGATTGACTGGTTGTGGGAAATGCTGCAGGGCGGATGATAAAGCTGCTTGCGAGTATAATCTTGAGGGAGGGGCTACTTTGCATTTGGTGCTTGCGCTGAGGGGAGGGCGATAGATTAGATTGGGTTGGGTTGCTATCGTCTCCTCTTCTGCTTTTCTCGGTCGTTTGGGTTGGGTTGTTTGTTCACTAGATGAAATAAGGCGGATATCATGTTAGGGATGATGAGGTAGCGTTTCAAAGGTGGGAGTGTTAATTCCATGGACAGATTAAGCCGCTGCTATAATATGATGTACTACGCACCACTCTACCGTGGATTACACGAATAAATGTGATTTCTCTGTGGGAAAGGGACAAAAACGCATCTACCGATGAACAATCTGCACATCCCGGCCTTCCAACATCCCCATAACGTCCTTCTCACTGACCTGCAAGTCCGTACAAATCTCATCGAAGTGGTGACCTCCATCCAAGTACTTCGCCAATGACAATGCCCTGTCTACCTTCCCCTCGGCGGGGACTGGGTACTTGTGGCTACGGTAGAGGAAGCCTTTGACTATTCCAAAGGATACGAAGCGACGGACATCTATCCCTTTAAGCTTCGTCGCGTTTTCCATGCACCATTTCTTCAGTGTAAGGCCTTGGGTTAGGGATGTGTAGAGTTGTAGAAGGAAGGGGAATGGAATGCGAGGGCTGCTGTAGGAGACGTAGGCTTGGCACTCTTCCTGTAGGCCAGGGTCTTGTACTAGTGTCGAGATCTCAGCGGTGCAGGCGTATATGGCACTGAATTGGAAGACATCGACCATTATTAAGCACTCATAGTACCTTTTTTATTATATAACTGTTAGTTAGGGCCACCCATAATACGAAGTAGGGGGAGGGTACAGTAAATGTTCGATGCACTTCCTCGTAAGACTGTAATCTGCGTCTGCTAGCTCCGATATCCTCCTGACAGAATTAATGCCGTCGATGCAGGGGACGATCTATCATAGCACTCATTAGCCCACACAGCCACTTACCACCCAGGAATCCAAGAGTGACAAACCCTCTGCATCGTGAGATCCCAGTTAACATCCATAAGAAGCCCCAACTGCACCGTACAGACCGGTACATGAAAAGCCTTGACCTGCGACGGCGGCGCATACGTTGGGAAAAGCTTGATATTAATCGTATTACTCTCATCTATCCCCGCCCCGCCCCCATCATCATCATCAGCCATCCCAAAGCAAGCAAGCAAGACAGAAAGAAAGAAAGCAAGCAAGAAAGAAAGAGCCAAAAACCCACTAATAGGAATCATGCACTCAGAATAATTATTCAAATCCTCCAACACCTGCTCAATCAACGCAAACACGCCCACAGCCGTAACCTCATTGCTGAGGAAGCCGCTCTGCTCCTCGAGCGCCTTGAACAGCTTCGCCACCTTCCTGACAACGCTCTTGTAGGTGCTGTACTCGACGACGTCCTCGTCGAGGACAATGGCAAAGTTGAAGATGAACTCGTTGCGCTCGTACTTCCGGTCCTCCAGGCAAACCGGGTAGCCCAAGATGCGATACTTGTTGGTGCAGACGGTCACGAGTCGGTCACAGAGCTCCTGCTTAGGGATGATATACTCGCTGACTGTCTCGAAATCGAAGAGCGGGGGGGAGGAAGGGGGCGGGGAGGTGGGGGGTAGCGGCGGTGTCACGGGAGCGGAATTGCTATTGCCATCGTTGGCAGCGGTGGTAGCGGTGGAGGAGGAGATGGTAGAGGTGGAAGGGGGCGGAGGTGGGGGGGTGAAAGTTACGGAGCCGTAGGGGACTTGGTAGACTACTTGCGGACCTGTATAGCGCAGTACGAATTTGTCCGGTGTTTGGTTAGATCGACTTCTAGAATGAGATATATGAGATAATAGATGGAGGGAGGGGAAGACAGAACCTTTGCCCGGATGAAACCGAGAATAAAAGATCGATTTGATCATACTCTCACCTCGTCGTCGTCGTCCGGTCCCACCGAACATTCCCGCCGTTCGGTTGTCCGTTGGCGCACTCGAAACATCACTTCACTTCCATTTATCCACCACAACCTTCTCACCATCATCATCACCACCCCTCCAACCACAACCCCAACCACAAACACATAACAACAACAACAACAAAAAAACCCTTTTCCAAAAATGTCCTCCCCAACCTCCCACGTCTCCCCAACCCCAGAGCTCAGCACCCCCCCACGCGCAACAGACCCGCTAAGCACAGGGATAAAATCCCTCCTGGACCCAACCGTCAAGCAAACCACGGAGAAACTCCTACAAGTGCACCAATCCCAGCAAGCCCTCTCCCAAGAACTCGACCGCCTAATCACCCGTAACTTCCTCCCCACTCCAACTACAACTACAATTACAACCTTAGTCCCAAGCTAACAAAAACCGGCGCAAAGAATTACAACACTACCTAGACACCACCGACCCGCCAAGTCTCCGACCTACAGTTATTAAACTCGCCAGCACTAGTAAGCGCCTGGCGGCTGTCAATAGTAATATATATATATAAAAGACCCCCCCTTTCCATCGAATTTCCGCCTAATATACCATACCACATGCTGATAATATTGTTGGGGAGAGCCGTATAGCGACGTTACAAGCGATACAACTACGGGTTAATAAATTATATGTGCAATTGAGCAAGCAGCGACTTCCGCACTGATATTATCATAAGTATATTATATTATATTATAATATAAAGATGTGGGTAATATTGAAACTTGGATGGATGGGGATTTAAGTTTTACGGGTTTGTTGCTCGTTACGGGTTGTGGTAATGGAAACGGGGTTGGGGAGGGGAGAGGGGGGGTTATGTGTTTTGTGACAAGTCGGGGCGTTGGAGGTTGCTTCAGATTGTTCCTTCCTTCCTTCCTTCCTTCCTTCCTTCTGCTTTGAGTTGAGTGCTTGGAGAGTTACAGTATGGTGGTAGTGCTCGTCCTATGTACTCGCATTGCACAGCTACCGTAGCCTTTATTATTACTGGTATGATATAATGAAAGTGATGGTTGGCGGAGGAGGTAGGAGCTAGTAGATCTAGTGCTGTGTTGTGATCGCGCGGCCGAGTTGAAGACGGACACATAGAGTGGGGCTGTTCGGGGACAAAGTGTCTAGCTTCAACTCGGCCACGCGAGTAGGTACCACCGGTAGGTAGGTTTCGCTACTTTTAAGATCGCTCGTTTACCCCCGTGCTGTTTGTGGTAGCTACGCACGTACCTGAGTCTGGCTATCTACTGTAGAACATAACCATGCTCATGCAAGTCGTGATGAGGATGACCTCATTCATTAACTCTAACTCCTTCAGCTCATCTGAGCGAGCGCAAACATTCACAAGACTTGGTTAGCTGATTGTACCTGTACATAAACATGGCGGGTTCCAGACTACATCCCCATCTGGTAGGAGCATTGTACAGTATTATACTTCCCCTCCCTAATATCCATCTCCCACCTCTATCCGCCCAATCAACACCCATGACCCAAAAGCATTATTTATTTGTTAAAAAATCAGTATATATGTAATAAAAGACCGCCCGTGGGAGGAGTTACAAAGTGCCGTAAGCAAAGTGAAGTAGGGTGGAAACGAAAACGAAAACGCAAAGGAAACTCGTGGGAAAAACAGGAACCACCACACCACCTAAGAAAAACACCAATTCCATTCCATTCCAATTCCCCTACATACTTTGGAAATAAAAAGGCTTTTTTCGCGCGGAAGGGGCGATAAAATAAAATAAAGTTCTCAAGAATCCAAACCCCCAGGACCCCAAGACCTTCGAATCTCCAGTAGGTATTTGCTTCGCAACACCAAGGGAGCGGTCGCTCACTCTTCCCCTTCCCCTTTTCAAATCGTTCTTCCCGTAAGTTAGATCGGTGGCTCAATGGACGTGTGGTTTAGATTAAGCCCCACCGAAACTTGGGAGATTATTTTTTTTCCTAACCCCACATCACACCACACCCCCCGCGTAACACCAACTGCCTGCATGCATGCTGTCCCCTTCCCTTGGTCCCCCTCATGATATGCGCTCTCCTCATGACACTCCTCACCCTCCCAAAGCCCCGCTGCATCACTGAAAGTAAAACCATTTCGAAAATCTGAGGGTATCCCACAAGAGTAGCACATGAGTAAAAGCAACAAAAAAAAACACCATGTAAAAAATTATCCATGCAAAAGCGACCCCCGTAGAATAGCAAAGAGAAAAGAGAAGAAGAAAAAGACAAAAGAAAATTTGGGAGAAAACACTGCTCAAATACACCGATTTTTCTCTGCAAGACATCAAAACGATTCCCAAGTCCATAAGTTAATTAGGATAAGAGCTCCAGGCGAACCTCACGACTTATGATTTGCCAGACGACTCCGTAAAACCAATAATGGACTGCCGCGAAAGATGAAAACCGCCCTCCTATTCCAAGAGGCCGACTAAGACAAGTGTGAGACGTAAAATTGTTACCGGGGTCGAAGTTAGGTTTTTAGTCAATTGTCATTCGCGATGGCATCGGCTGAGCTGCGTGATTGGTCATTTCGGTCATGCTGTGCTTCTCCTCTTCGTCCGCCGCCTTCGGTCGGGTGATGTGGGGTTTCAAGCCCTTGCCGAAGTTCATAACGCAAGCGATAGCGTTTGCAATGGTCAAAACGATAAGAATGAGCGTAATCACCGCTGTATCAAGTCAGAAATTTATCCCATGGCAAGAAATATCATTAATATAACGCTGATACAACTCACCGAAAGTGGTCAAACTCCTTCTTGCGGGCTTGTAGCTTTGGACAAATGTACCATGGTACATTCTAACCAACTTGAAGACGAAGTAGGCCAATGCGGCAAAGAAGAGAATAATGATGAACACCATGGGGATCTTCTTCTCTCTCCTTGTGCACCAAGCAGCGAGAACCAAGAAAGCGATGGTCAGGGGTAAGACAGCAATAGTGAGGTAGAATTCATAGTCTTTGTCAGTATTCCCAAGCCTAGAGCCCCCCACTTTGAGATAGTTCGATGTAGAGGCGACGATAACGATAAACTGGACAGTGAATCCAACGAAGAAGAAGAAATCAAACTTGAGAAGAGCAATGAAGACCTATGCACGGCAAGGGTCAATACAAAAATCTCTCCATCATGTACCCTTCAATCAGGAGGGGCATACCTGGAACTTGAGATATCTCTCCTTCATTTTCAAATCTGCACTAATATGCTTGTAGATGGTCCATGCGAATTCGTCATACAACTTCCAACAAATAATGCACATCAAGACGGTCGACAAGGCAATTATGCAGGGAATTGCAATTAAGGACGGTTGAATTACGGGCCAGATATTCTTCTTAATACCAAATCTGTTCGGGTCCTCTCCAATGTCAAGATCCTGCAAGAAAGTATTGGCATCGTGAATCTGATCCATCTGGATGGCAGCGTAGACAAGCAGCGCAGCATTGAAAATGCAAATGCCTATGACCTGAATGGTGTTCTTCAATCTAAGTGCATCATAGCAAAGAACTACAAGGAATATATGCCCAAAGATGAAGAGGGTCAGGTATCTGTAAAGCAAACATTGGTTAGATATATCTCGTATCCCACTCCTCCATCACAAAAAGGTAAGTATTGATGGTTGTGATAAACTTACGTTGGGATGGTCCGTGTTTGTGCTTTTTGATAGTCGCTTCCATGTGCATTGATGTAGTCCCGATGCAGGTTGTCCTGGAAGGCAGCGAATATATAACTATTCCAAAGAGCCCCAAAATGTTAGCTTCAGGGACCACCAAATCGCTTAGAAAGAAGAAAAGGGGGCGATAGCGAAGGAGCAGTCGCTTATCGCAGTGGAAGTTGGAGAAAAAGCGTACCCTTCAAGACCCAACACAGCACATGATTGAAGGATTGCGAGAATAAGGAAGCTCCAGCTCCACGACGTGGTCGGGCGGTAAACCATCCTTGATCGTGTCTGGGGTATTAGTCCACCTCCGAGGAGGGAATTTCTGCTGGTGTCGTAGGGAATTTTGACGGCTTTATCGAATGTTAACGAGAACTGAAATGTGAACGAACGAAAGGATGTTGAAGAGCCGGACCTTCAAGGCGAAGTCGCGGAGCCCTTGGCTGGATTTGTTTCTCTTCGACTTATTTCTGATCAATCGTCTTTTTTTCTTCCTTATTTAAAGGTGCTGGTCGAGCTGCCTTCTTTCCCTCGTCGCAATACAGGGTTTTGTTTTATCCAAAGACCCTATCCCCTATTGCTTGTATTGACGGTAAGATACAGCGACCGAAACAAACGAAACAAATGCAAAAAAACACGAAGGGGGAATGTGAAAGGGATTAAAAGCTAGCGAGGGACGAGAAGGGAGATCGAACGAAGGACAAAGGAATAGGAAAGAGCTGAGAGGTTACCTTCGTGGCGGTCTAGTCGGGAAATGCGAGTTTAGGTTAGGTGAGGTGTGAGAGGGGGTGTGAGAGTGGAGGTTGCTTGCTTGCTGGTGTGAGAATGAGCGGGATCGATGTCTGACAGGCCTGCTGATGAATGGATTGGGGGGGCGGTAGAGTTTTGAAGGATGGGGCTGGCAACGAGTGACTGGGGTGGTAGTTGTGGAGGGAGAGTGAGGCGTAAGAGATGGAGGAGCGAGAGAAAGGGAGTACCAGTACGGTGCTGCAAGATCGAGGCTAATGCTAAGAAAAAAAAACGAGGGAGAGGTTGAGCGAAAGACGTTTGGAGATAGGGTTACAACAGGAGGGAGGGAAAGGAAAAAAGGAAAAAAAAAGTCACTTGGGCAGGTAGGAGGGGGGGATAAACGAGAGTGGAGAGGGAGGAGAGAGAGGAAGAGAGAGGGAGAAAGCAGACAAGAAGGAGCCAAGCAGTCAAGCAGAAACATTCACTTAGCTGAGTCCATAGTATGATACTTCTACCGTCGATCCTCCCTACAAGGTCACTAACGTGCGCACCCTGACTGGACGTTTTACAACCCTACAATTAATTTTTTCCCTGCTGTCGGTCCTTCCTCTCATTCCCAAGCAAAGAGGACTAGACTACAGTATCATAACAAGTACTCGTACAGTAACGGGCATAACCCCCAATCCTCAGTTAACGAAAAGAAAAGAAAAGAAAAGTATCATAGGAAAAGAAAGCAGGACTTCCCACCACCCAGAGTGCGCCGCATCCACACCACAAGCCAAATCAAGCAGGACACCCAGTGAACAGCCTCCAGATCAAGTAACGGACCCACACAAAAACGTGCAAAAACCACACCTCGCTTCCCAAGAGCAGACAAATAAAATAGCCCCCTCAACCCAACCCCCAAAAGCGTCCAATAGCAGACATCTCCAAGAGCGCTCCCGAGATGACCTGAAGCTAAAAATACGCTCCATGTCCTGTTCGCGCTTGTCAAATCGGGGGTACCGGTACGCTATTTCATTTTGCCAGGGAAAAGAAGAAAAAAATGTTGAAGGGGCTGTGTTTCAATTCCCAAACCGCAGGGGAGAAAGCGCAAAGCTGAAAAAAAAAAGGCTGAGGCATGAGCCTCCCTCCCAAATCTAATACCGCAGAGCAACTAGTAACTAAGCTTCTTTAACGGTGTGTACAGTGCCGTTAGAAAAGTTCAGGGACAAACGGTAAAACACACCAAATATGCCACATTTCGAGGTGCCCCAACACAAAAATGCCTAATAGCACTGCAATTCTCTGAAATTTAAAAAATCAGGCACTATCTCAAATTCAATATACTGAGCTGGTAGAGCCTCTAGATAGTTCTAAGCCTTGCAGACCTTTCTTAAAGTGGTGGTAGCCAGACTTCCTTGTTTCATGTACTTAGTGATTCAATATGTAATTGGACACTCTTGCACTATTTAGTAGCAAAACAGTCTCAACACTTGTTGAATTGTAAAGTATAAAGTTGGTGTCTTGGCATTGATTTCTCATCACAAGCTAGAATACACAGTGTACCTTCCCACAAAAGCTCAGAAAAAATATGAATTTTTTTTACAAGGTACACCAGATACAAGAAGTGGTGTCAGTAAAATTGAAGGCTCTCATTAAGTGAGATGGGGATGTTGTGGTGTGCTGGAAAGTGGGACTTTTGGTGTGTTTTGGCATTTGTCCCCGAACTTTTCTAACTGCACTGTACGAGTACCAGCTTTCACAACGACCCACAGCTTTTGCAACTTTCCCTCTTTCCTGTTTTCCCACATGTTACAGTTCTCCCCGTTAGGGTTATCGCTATGCTGATGCTGCTTCAGGTCGTGTATGCTGCCGCACAACAGGAGTAAGAGACGGGGAAGGAGGGAGAAAAAAAAACCAATACCCAAAAGACCGAGAGACTCGGCAATCTTGTCCGAGTCTTGCCATTCGTTGCTTCAACATCGTGTCCTCGGGAGGTGACGAATTCGAGGAGGGTTACAAGGGTAGGAGCTTATTAACTGGAACCAACAGGGATATATTTGAATGCCGGTAACTGTCCCATAACTTCTTGGCGGACATTGTGCCTCGAATGTATTGTTAACCTGATTATTACTCGTACGGTACAATATCTATCTTGTATCGTTGCATCCGCAGCGGTTGGTCATCCGAGGTTCGTTTTTATCCGATTGTCCGAGTGACAGCTTGCTGTTGCTTGCTGTCTGTCAAATCCTACCGGCAGTGGTGTGCACACCCTGCCATAGCTCACACAACCATGTCATATCGGTACTTCATCCAATACTACGAATACCCTATCTGCTCGGACATTCCACTATCTCCGTGTGGCGGCCGATCTCTGCAGCATGAGTTCGCCTAATTTCAGCCAGGAGCCAAGCAATCGAGTGATCTCCTATGATTCCGCAAGTTTGAGACTTCTAGGCGTGATCTACTGTACTGCCGTATAATCTGGCAAAAGTCGGATTGGAGCTAAAGCGAAACTAAGGCAACCGAGCCAATAGGGGGGCTCGAAGAAGGCGAATTTGCTGCAGTTTAAACATATGGGCCGCGGTGGTTGGACAGGTTCGAGAAAATTCTCACTGGCGTCAGTCCGACTTTTGCCAGATTATACGGTAGAGTACCGTAAGGACCCGAATAAGCGGATCTTGTGCTAGGACTTTGGAGTTGCCCCTCCTGGTAAGGTCTGGTATATTTTTCTTTTCTGCTCGTTATGGGGAAGTATATTTTTGGTGTATTTTTCGCCCCTTTTCCAGAGGAGGAAATTTCGGACCACATAACACATGGCCCGATCATTCGGGTTTTTACGGTGCATCTGGAGTCCGGATTCGGCCGTTTAGAGAGAATTTCCAAGTTCGCATGTGCAAACTTTTAAACCAAGTAGGGAAGCAGTATAGCAATCAGGTAAACTTAGCAGGGTTGAATGGAACCGGAGTGGGATATAATAACTTGGGTAGCGAGTAGCGGAGAGAGAAATAAACATCTAGACTCAGAAGCGCAAGCAAAATGGATCCTATGGACGTCATAAACACAAAACATATTATTAAAAGTTCACTCCTGAGGCTCATACAATACACTGCATTTACATGGCTTATCACTGGCAGGTGCAATACACTGCCATTGCCAACTGGCCACTCGGCATGCATTCCTTTGGGATCAAAAAGAGCAGAAAGGCATTACAACAAAGGCAGCTTTATCGCTTTTAGCAGTGCAATCGTTTGGGTCAAAATACAGCGTGGTTATTGATAACGCATGATTTGCTATCAGTCATCTGGTATATTGGTATTCATGACATAATTGATCCCGGCTTAGTTCCCTGACCCTGCTGTTTGAACTCATTTTTGTATCCAGGTGGCCTTTTTGGTATGTAACCGCCATCTTGGTGCCATTGTGAAAACTCTCCAATATGCCAACTGGGCCTTGGCTTATCTTACCCCAATACTTTTTCTCACCCCAGGTATCCACATCTGAGATAAAATGAGTGTGTTGATGCTGAGGAATACCGATATTGAGCAGGAGAGCCCCGTTGTCAAGCACGGCAACGATCACTTTTGTCACCAAACTGTACAACCTATCATTTCCTGAAAGCTCTACCATACCCATTCTCGTCTCCTATTGCCACAGCGCACTTAACTTTAGAAAAATACTGCCGCCCCACACACTACTCCCTCTTCCGGGCCACACTCCACTACCGTAATGGGTTAACCGCACACACCCCCCCCCTCCCCAACAAAGAACATTCTAAAATAAACCTACCCCTACCTTACCTTAATTATTTCCATGAGCCTGACCTGGGCGTTTCCGTGAGCCCGGTCCTGCCCTGGGTGGGGTGGCGGAGGAAAGCTTGGTAGCGACATCCCACAGCCCGTGAGGAAAGTACGGTATGATGTGATGATAACAGAAGCGACAGAAGTGCGCTTCTTCTCCCCAGCGGCTAGAAAACACCAGGGACGTTTCAGGAATCCCTGCACGCCGTGATGCATGCCTGATTTCTCCCCTCCCCCGGATACCGGTATGTTGCAGAAGGTGGGAAGGCAGCCTTGTGCTCACACCTTTGTGGGGAATATGGTACTCGAGGTTGTGGCGGAGTATATAATGCACTACATGGTCGAGCTAAGTTGGTACAAGTATCATACTTGTGGGAGCGCTGTCAGCTGCTTGATGCAAATGTGCAACATCTTGGATTCCAACCTAGACAATAGTAACGACTTCATCTGTGACCTTGGACGAAAAGGAAAACCATAGATGAGTTCTAATTTATTATTCAAACAACTTCTACCAGAGGAAACCGTATTACCCTCCACGCCCTAAGATAAGGCTTATTCCGAATTTAGAAGTTTTGCATCGAGCTGGCCGCAATAGTAAGTTTTGGTTGTCCGGCACAGCACATTCATCATCATCACACATTTATCGTCGCTTATCCCTTCGTCTGCACCGGATATCTCTCAATTTTAGCACAGCGATAGGCAAAGCCATCATCCTGATTAGTTAGAATATAGCCCATTAAAGGAATAAGCTCGCTCGCGCGGAAAGCTGATCTAACCAATCAATGAACTTGACCTTCTCCTAGCTGAAGATAAACTACTTTGTAGTCTATACCTTTTAGAGTTAGGAGGTGGAACAAAACCAGTGCCTGAAAACAGGTTAAGAAGGGATGGGTGGATGGGGTACCACAACTGGATAAGCACCAGTACCGGTAGATCGGGGGGTGGAACTATTAATCGGTCCGTAATTTACATGCTGCATATCATTGGCGATCGGTAGGATCACGACTTTCTTTCTTCCGAGAGGCCAGCACAAATGTTCACTATTCAACCGCGTGCCGCACCGTTTCTGCCGTTCCGCTCAGTCTGACTATTAACCACCGGTAGTTGAGGCTCGCTCGCTAATAACAGTATCTACGATCTCTTGCACTGATAGGTTCCCAAATACCGCAACCGACTAAGTTAATAGCGCACGAGGGTGAGAGGTCCCGTCCGACGGTAACAAGGTAGGCACGGTATCATACTCTACGAGTACTCTGCCCGGCTAGATGGATGGCGGGAGCGAAGTAAAACAAACACGCATGACACGTGTTTGAATAGAACCTAAAATTAATACATGTTTGAATGACGTGGAGATACAAAGTTCATCCCTGTGGTACTATACTACACCATACTCGCACTATATTGTAATGTGGGTAAGTTAGTAAGTAGGTCAACAATTCGGATAATACATAGTATACATGTAGGTATTATTCGATCTCATCCAACTTGCCTGCTTCGCTCCTTCAGCCCACCACTACCACTGCTCATATCAAGTAGAGTACTTGCTTGTGCCCGATCTTGGAGTACCAGCACCATACCACAAAACCATCCCATATGCTTGAAGTGAGGATACGGGTCCGGAACAATCCACCGAGGGCCAGCCTATCAACAGTCGACCAAACACCGGAATAAAAGCTGTAAATCCTTACCACCAAGCACATCCGGACCTCCTCTGCTACCATGAACTGCTCCACCATCTTCTGGTCTCTTTGAGTCGTTTTTGGAGCTATTGAGTTGGTAGTTGGCTATTCCTACTACCCCGCATGTAGCCTCACCCCCACTAGAACGATACTTGTCCCGCATCTATCTACTCGCAAACGCATGACGTTTGTGAACACAACTGCTATTGCATACTCCAAAACCATGAGGCTCCGGCCCATTTTTTGCCCGTATGCAATAACAGTTGTGTTCACAAACGTCATGCGTTTGCGAGTATCTACCTCTCCTTCCCAAGTATTCGTAGGGTATACGAGTTCTTCCTGCACCTCGAGGTGGCTTGGCGTATCGCCGGTCGCCTTTTTCAAAAAGGTAAATAGTAGCAACGGTTTTTAGCCCACATACACGGAACTCGGGGCCGTTGATTTGAGCAAGCCTCCGTCGGTTCTGCTCTTGCCTCCGAGGAGGTGATGAGTATTCAGAAAACCAGTGCTAAGCCCAACCGCTGTGCTTGAACACTGACATGACAGTGCTTTCATTTTTATTTTTTTAACTGTTATCGGGGCGAAGATCAACCGCCGCACATGTAGGATCGGACCGTTGCGGTGTTTGTGCTACCGGTAGTGTAGTACTAGTATAGCTGATCCGGTATCGGTGGGTGTGTGTGAAGAAATGTCGAGTGATTTAGTATGACCGCAATGGTCAAATTCTTTTAATTTTCTCTCTTACTCTGTGCTTTTACCGCGCTCGTCGCTTCTTATCATACTTTGTCCTCTTTTGATATTTTAATTTTTTTTAATTTTCTATTTTCTGTCTTTCGCTTCTTTTTTCTTCTGCTCGCTTTTCCCTTTCTTAACGACGGCTCCCCGATCGACACAGCCACTATAAATATCACAGGCCGTCAGCAAGCTAATTGGGTATTGGAAAATGAGGGCTCGACAATGGTCATTATTAACAAACCCGTTGTTGCCTACTGCCCACAACCGCCACACCAAAAAAAAAAGGTTCTATTTTTTCAAGACTTTTTTTTTCTTTCTTGCCTAGAGGTTATCAGATTCTTACGGAACGGGGCCTCATTTTTTGGCACACAACCATGAAAGATGCCATCTTTCCTAAAAACTTTTTTCTTTCTTTTCGCTAAACTTGAGGCTCAAACCCCTTTGACCAATGAGTACGATATAAAAAATATTTATATCTAGATTCTAGATAGTGGCTGTCATTTTGATTATTGTAATGGAAAGAAAGATTCAGTGAGAGACTTGCAGGTTGAGTTGTAATCAAAAAGGGTGCAGCGTTGCAATCTTTTCATTCGCAGTGGGGGGAATGCCATAAAAGTCCAGAAAAAAAAATGCCATTTTTCTTGCATGCTGAACGAGGCCCAAGTATTTTTTTATCATTATTCTGATCAAGAAAGTTGTGCTACTTTTTCCCCCGCCGATGGTTGATGATGATGATTACCCGTGATTGTCGACAAGTTGGCGGCTCTCGTGAGCACTTCGGGAACTTAATTTACCATAGTTGCATTCTTATATTGGCAATCTTGAGCTCTCAAAAAAGGAAAAATAATAAATCTGTTCGATAATATATCAAGTATCGTGCGGGATTTATTTGAGTGCGTTACACTGCTGTAGCGGGATGGAAATTAGAAAAAGTGGGAGAAGAGTTCTGCGCGCTCCAAAGGCCTGGGATATATTCTACTGTGCCCGAGATTGATATAGTAGGTTGGACTGGGGAACTAGTTTGAAGGATTTTCATTTTTCTTCTTCTTTCTTTTCAACACTGAGGCTCACTCTAGTGATCTGGTCTGGTAGTGTGGTATGGTAATTGGGGTGCATATGTTGCGCCTAAACATTGCTCTGTACGATTGATAGTTATGGATCTTTACTGTACTGCACACGGTCGCTCTGGGGCTTCATCGAATATTGGAGGAATTTGGTGGGTGGGGTGCCGTATTGGTAGGTCTGTTGTGCTTGAGGTGTGGGTAATAGAGGTGTGTTAAGTTGTGGTTGTTAAGACTGTGGGCACCAACTGTACCGTTGGTGTGCACCCCACAATCCAAGTGACTATCTCTTGGTATTTTCCCTTGCATTTAGACAACCTCTAGCCTCAGAAGTAACTTTCCCGAGGAGGGGGGAAGGGGGAATGAAAAATTTCTCGGTAGGGAGAGAGATAGAGAGGTAACCTCTTTATTTTTTAATTTTAATTTTAATTTTTCTTCGCTTTTTCGAATAGAATTTTATGGACGGATTACTGAAGGTGGTAGGTAGCCTGCAGGAATGGTTTGTTATGGTGAAGTGTGCGCACTGGTCAGAAGGTGGTAAGGATATTGGGTAGACCTTAAGCCAACCATGGGCTGTGGGACGGGCAGAGAGGCAGTCCATTTCAGCCTACACTGGGCCAAAGGGCTGATTTGGGGTTTGAATGGTGGTCACAACCGTCAATCACCCTTTGTTTTTTTCCCATTCGCTTTTCCAATCTTCCTCTCTTTCCTTCCCACCCTTACCCAAACCTTTCCCTCCTGCCCGGCTACTTTCCATTCCTGAGAGCTGTAAGGTGTCTCGAGTCAAGCCTGGTTGACTTCCCGCTTGATTCCTCTCCCCCCACCTTACCAACCACCCTCCCTCTCAGTTCACTTTTTCCCTTCCTCCAGCCCACCAACACCACTCTTTCATCCCCCTCTTCTCTGCTAAAACGTTCTGTTCCAACCTCTCTCTCCCTCCAAAAAATCCCTCCCCACCACCACCAGCACAAAACACTTCGATAGTTGCTATCCATCGCAACAACACCTTAAAAAACCAAAATAAATAACGCGTTTTGTTCCGATTGAAGGGATAGAAAAATATCACGCGCTCTCGATAACTTATTTCTTTTGATCAAACAAAATGGCTAGACCTGGTAAGGAAAAAGCGATCGCACCAGCCTCTATGGATATGGGCGAGCTTCTTCGCAAACGCGATGCGGTAAGCCTTTCTTCCCTTTCATTTGTTATGCATTTATGTTCATTTCATCCCTTTTCCACCTCCATATACCCCATCCCCATATTATCTCTCTTCTTGCCTTTTGCTGGCCCAGGAACAATATGTGTCAGTGCGCCTCGAGCCGCATTTCATCCCAAAACTCCCTTACCACCCCCATTCACATCGTGCCGGGTTCCAGGCTTTAAACTCCCGGCATTTGCTTTTGCATATCAATCACAACCCCCCTGCAGTCGGCTTCTGTGCTGTCGTCGTCATGAGCGTCACGGCACTGCCGCTACTGAAGTATCTGTTGCCACGAACGACCATCTCTTCAGGGTCTTGTCGCTAACATGATTACTAGTTTGTTACTTCAATGACTTTACTGCGCAATGCTGCCGACGAGGCATCTCGCGCAGGGTTAGCTTTTTTCGATCTTTTCCTCGGTCCTGGGACTGAGCAGCAGTCCCATATCTTCTTCCAACGTGGTCTTACCGAGGACCTAGAAGGTGGTCCTAAAAAGAGAGCCAAACGCGCGAAGCGGGATCCCGCTATGCCAAAGAGACCGATGACCGCCTACCTATTGTTCTGCCATCAGGGTAGAGAGACTGTTAAGGCTGATCTTGGACCCAACGCAACGCATAAGGATGTTATCGCGGAACTCACTAGGCGTTGGTCTGATACTCCGGATGATCAAAAAAAGGTATGCGAAATCACGTATCCATATTAAGGATACTGAATTAACTAATTGTTAATTGATACATCACGCAGGCCTGGCAAGATTTGTATCAGAAAAATCGTGAGGTATACGCAAAGGATATGGCGCAGTATAAAGCCGCTAAGGGACCCGCACTCGGCGAAGCTTCTGCCATTGGATTCACCGCCGTCAACGTCGAATCCGACAATGTTCAAGAGTCGGACGCGGAAAGCGATAAGGTCGCTGATGAACATGTAGAATCGGAAGCCGAGGTCGAAGCCGAGGTCGAAGACGATGCCGAAGAGGAAGAGGAGGAGGAGGAGGAGGAGGAGGAAGAGGAAGAGGTGAAATCTCCGACCCCCCCACCTCGCAAGAAGGCTACGCCCAGGGCAAAGAAGGCTGCGACCGCCAACGGCAACCTTAAAAAGACCCTCGCTTCCGTTGCCGCCTCCACATCTTCGCCCGCGGCTGCTGCTCCTAAAGCCAAGGCTGAGCCGCCCAAGAGAAAGCGAACCAGAACCAAGAAGGTTCTCGAAGAAGAAGCAGCAGCTTCTGACGGGGTCACTCCTAGGAAGAAGGCGACTCGTAAGAGGAGAAAGAGCTCTGATTAAGACTTTCGTAGTCTTATGATATTGACACATAGCATAATCTCTACTTTGTGTCTTTCTTTCTTTGATATTCTTTATCGTTCAATCCTCTGCCCACCGCCTCTCAATTTCGCATAAAAAGCTTTTCTAAAAAATATTTAAAATTCTGTTTATGGAGGGATTTTTCTTTTTCCTTCGCTTTTCCTCTGTTCCCTCCTGCTCCTCGTCGCGTGTCAGTTTCTCCTTTTCCTTTGGAAATGTCGCGCACACTTTTAGCTGCCCCTTTCTATTCTGTTTGTCTTCTGTATGGCACACCTACATTCTACTACTACTCAATTCCATTCAAATCCACATCCCCCATTCCCTGGAGTTATATGGAGTGGATTGGGGCGGAGTATTTGACCTGTAATGATCTCTTTTCCCTTTCTCTGACCAATTTCTTTTCCTAAACGACGTAGCGTAGAAAGAGAATCAAGTGGGGGGCGGTTGATCGTTCTTGTCTTATTTTTTTCCTTTCGTTTTTCAACCTTTCCATTTGCCCTTTCCCATCTTTGGAAAAGGTACATGAATGGTATTATATGTCAGGATAGGGCAGGGTAGGATAAGATACGGGAGAGAAGGGGGGTTTCTTCTAGCTTGGGGAAATAAGTGTACTGGTATCATACATATGTAGCAATATGCGATCGATCGATAGCTAGCTTGTTGGGGGATAAATGACTATGGAAGCGATAATATAACTTTGTTGGAACTTGGTAATGCTTTGCATAGAGGATGGGCAAATGGTAGGAAGCAAGGTGAATGGAGCGGGTATTTGTGAACGCACGAGCGAATCTCACTCCCACATTTGCCCACAGTATAATAATGTAAGGCTGGACAAAGATACAGTTAGGCGGACAAAAAAGGAAAAGAAACCAGCCTGGGGCCAACCAGTATTACCTACCTACCTACCTACCTACCTAACCAGAACTCTAAACCAAAGGAATCTAAGTACGCTTCCTAACGAAGCATCCACAACGCAAGGAACTCTTCGTCCGAGTGGCAAGTAGGCATGGGCAGATGCTGGTGCACCCGACTGTACTGCACAATACTAATGCGCCAGCCCACCTCGCGAGAGAACGAGGACCAACACATGCATTCATTCCATCAACCCTTACGCCGTCCCGTTTTCCTATCACATTTCTACTCTACTGAGCTACTCTCAAGTGTGCATTATTGCGTTTGCTAAGGAGTGGTATATAAGGTGGGATGTGTTGAAAAAAGAAAGAAAAAAAGGTGGGGAAATGATGGGGCGGGTGGGTTAGCCTACATGTGGCGGGAAAGAAAGAAAGGGAAGGAAAGAAAGGGAGGTTAGTAAGGTGCAGGTATGATAATAGCCTTGCCAAGTTACTAGTTATATTAGAGAGAGAGAGAGAGAGAGAGAGAGAGGCCTCGCAAAAGCCGGTTCGCCGGGAGGGAGAGAGGAAAAAAAGCGAGTTTTCGTTTGGGCGTTGGTTGGCGTGGTTTGAGGTGACTACCATTATATGATACAAGTTATTACAGGCATATATAGAGCCCGAACATTCGAGTCCGAATTTTGTGTATGGGGCAGTCAGACACGCCATAGAAAAATTTGCCATATCGTACAAATTTCCTCATCCCCTTTGTTCGGGTTCGTTCTTTATGCCTGTGGCTTGCATACTCTGACATTGCCGGGGACTAACTAAAATCCTCAGAGGGAAGGAAAGAAAGAAAGCTGGTATCGTAGAGGAGGGGAGGGTACTGCGCGTTACAGCGCGAAGTATACGTCACCTTTTCAAGCGTAGTCACCACTGTTTAAGGTGATAATTGTGATATAAGTTTAATAAAGCCATCGTTAGGGGAGATTCGTGTCGTTTCTGGAAGTTTTAGCATTATTGGGGGGTAATTGGGGTAGCGAATCACTCATAGTTGCATTTTGGGAGGGTTGTAGGGGTGTCTGGAACTTTGGTGCTTGCTGATAGTTCCTGTCGGGGTGGCTTTTGGGCCCTTGCTGTTGTGGGTAGAGTGTCTAGATTACTTCTAATACCAGTGGTGCCAGTTAACATGACGGGGGAGGAGACTGCGAACATCCCTACCAGATTTGGGGGTTTGTCATCAGATTTTTCGGTCTCTTGCTTCCTGTCCCCCTCTGATAGTCCCCCCCCCCCAACCCCGCTATGCTACTCGGAACTCTAGATTTCTCCTTTGGAAGAATTAGACACGGATGGTGTCATCCCATTAAGGGTAGATTTATCCGCTGTTGAATTTATGTTGTGAGCCCAGAATTTGTAAATGTATCAGGGTGTATTTTGAGATAACTTAAGAGCACCATCGTTCGAGTGGACATGGAGCGACCAGGGGCTTTCTCTTCGCTTCCACTGATCGAGGAGCCCGGGAGAATAAGATACTGAAGATTGGTTTCCGGAAAGTACTAGAGAATCACATGGACAAGATAATCTTAGAAATTGGTTCCTTTTTAGCGGGTTTTGGAGAAGTCTAATTGCTCAGAGAAGCTCTCGAGTGTGTGATTGTGTCTGCGGATTTTTATGGGACTTGGCACGTAGTCACTCCAGTTTTGAGTGGCAATTTTAGGAACGCACTGTAGGTAATTTTTGCCCTGGGAGTTGGTGTTGATTCATGACTGCTCTGCTATGGTAGGCCGCTGGCTGGGTTGGATAAGGGGTGCTGGATACGTGCTGTAAGGTGCTTGAAGGGGGAGGGGGGAGTTGATGCTGGGACCGTGACGATAAGCCTAACAAAACTAAGCGTTTACTACCTCTAGTAATGTCCCTGCATAGAGTTAGATGAGGCTTATTCAAACCCGCTCCTGATCAAAACATATGGTGCATTTAGTCAATGCTGACTATACAGGGTGAGTGAGGACCCAGAGTGCCGGTGATTGAATGGATATCCCTGCTAGCCCAGATACGAATTCGGTGAGATTCAGGTTTGGAATTTTCCTCTCTAAAAATATGTTTGCTTTGGAGAGAGAGAGCGGTTTTCCCTGCTAAAGTCTCATCCACTCGCCTGCCGAAGACTCTTCCCCATCCAACGACTAATGGGTTTTTTTGGAAAGGGTAGATGCAAGCTAATGCCTAACGGTTTTTCTAGCCAGTGAAGCTTGAGGTTCTCCGTACGCTGACCTATGAAACTACCTCCAAGCAACCAATTGGAGCAGCCCCTCCCTTGACGCCCGATTCCAAAACCTTTGAGTGTGAAACCATCAACTGAGGAGAAATATCGTTCCTCAGCTGTTGAGGAAGAGAAAAGGGCGCAGGATAAGCCACAGGCTACGAAAGGGGTTTAGATTTTGGTGACTTCTGTGGAGAATAGTAAGAAAGCACTTGTGGGCGTTTCTTTCTGAGGTGCAATTCCCTAATAACGGAAGAGAGAGAGCTCAAAGGACTGGTTAGTTCCCCAGATATGGTGTGATGGTACTAGCCTGAGAGAGCGGGCATCGCAAACCTTCATTTTTTGTAGGGAAGGTGCGCAGTATATAGTACTGGGGGTTGTACTGCGAACCTCTGTTCTCCATGATGAGTCCCTGGGTGATTAATCGCTCAGAATAGCATTGTTATTTATAAGACTCTGAGCATTGTGGCCGGTTTTTGCGGGGATCGCCAGACACTGGGATATATTCAGAGAAGGGTTGAGTAGCACAGACATGTTGGGGGAGACAAGGTATGGGCTAGCATTGGATGAATCTCTCTCTCTCTCTCTCTGTGTGTGTGTTTAGTAGCCCCGTAATTGCGGGTTGGGTGATTGGGAGCTAACATTCTCTTACTAGATCGTGATTGGTTGGATTGACCCATGGTATCCATTTTCCACTGCGCAAAAAAACAAGCCTGGATCGGTGGATCATGTTTGATGACTTTGTTCTAGAAGCTGTACCATATTGTGGTATGAAGTTTTCTGGAAAAGATCAATTGGCATCTGAGGTTCCGAATGATATTTTGTGATCGGGATGATTTTCTGTAATGGCCTACCGAAGAGCTAAGGAAGAGCCAAACCCGAATTATTATTACCATTTCCACCATTCCTCTATGGAGGGAGTGGGTAAGGTGCTTTCCTTTCCTTTCCTTTTAATTTTAATTTATTTTTTTCGCTCCCAAGACAATACTTTTGCCTAATCGCTAACATCCTTTCCTACCCTTACACCCTCGAACCCCACCATAATGGAGGGGAAAGGGCGAAACGGGAAAAAAAGGAAGCATCCCCATTGCTTATCTGCTATCTTCCTTTCTTCCCTCTCCCCACATAACCTTATCACAGACGCAGCCTCATCTCATTCCTCTCACTGTCCTTCTTTTTCCTAACACAACGAAACCTTAATTTCATCATAGTTCCCAAGCTCCAATTCTTTGGTTATGCAGTTGATTCCTCGTGAGGTTTGTTGTCTTGATTTGACTTTTATCTTGTCTGCCATTGCATCTTTTCTTTTTTCTTTCCCTTTGAGGAATTAGTGACTAATCCACCATAGCTTGACAAGCTTGTGATTTCGCAGGCTGGGTTTCTGGCGCAGAAACGCCTTGCAAGGGGTGTTAGATTGAACCAGTCTGAGGCCACGGTATTTTTTTCTGGTTTAATTCGATTGGCTGAGCGATTGACATTTTGGGGGGGCTAATTTTCTCTCTTCCCCGCCAATAAGGCTCTTATTTCTAATAATCTTCAAGAGGTAGTGATGTATTTTATTTATTTATTTTTGCTTCTACAGTGGTAATGTTAATAGCTGATTCCGTCCAGTTGATCCGCGATGGAAAACATCTTGTCACAGACCTCATGGTAGAAGGCAAGACCATGCTCGGGCGCAGACATGTTCTCCCGCACGTAGCCACCTCTCTGAAGGAGATTCAAGTAGAGGGAACATTCCCGGACGGGACCTATCTTGTAACGGTCCACTACCCAATTTCGTCCGAAGATGGGGATCTCGAAAAGGCACTCTACGGCTCATTCTTGCCAACCCCTTCCCAAAGCTTGTTCCCGTTGGTCGATGCGTCAGAATATGAACGCGAGAAGCAGCCAGGTGCCGTTATAGCAGATGGACCGGATATTGTTCTCAATGACGGGAGGGATAGACGCGTTCTTTGGGTTACTAACAAGGGCGACAGAGCGATCCAGGTTGGGAGTCACTACCACTTCATCGAGGTCAATCCGCAACTCGAGTTTGACAGGGTCCAAGCCTTTGGCTATCGCCTCGATATTCCTTCTGGGACTGCTATTCGGTTCGAGCCGGCGCCCTCCAGATCCAGCTCTAAGAAAGTTACACTTGTCCAGATTGGCGGACGCAAGATCATAACTGGGGGGAATAATATTGCTACTGGGCGTCTTGGGGAGGACAGAATTCCTAAAATTTTGGAGAACTTGCAGAATGGTGGGTTTTTGCATCTGCCCGCCTCGGTTACATCCCTTGAGGCAGTTAAGCAGTATTCCATGAATAGAGCTGCCTATGCTGTCATGTTTGGTCCTACCACCGGTGATCTGGTCCGTTTGGGTGATACCGAGCTTTGGATTAAGGTTGAGAAGGACTATACGGTCTACGGCGACGAATGTAAGTTCGGTGGTGGAAAGTCGCTGAGGGAAGGGATGGGTCAAGCGAGTGGCAGATCCGATGCTGAGACTTTGGACTTGGTCATTACCAACGCCCTTGTTGTGGACTACACTGGCATTTATAAAGCCGATATTGGCGTTAAAGGTGGTTTTATCGCTGGCATTGGAAAAGCTGGAAATCCGGACATGATGGATGGAGTGCATGCAGGGATGATTGTGGGCTCTAACACTGATGTTATCGCCGGGGAGGGGAAAATCATTACTTATGGTGGTTTCGATTCTCATGCGAGTACCTTCTAACACATTTTTAAGTAATTTAACACTAATGTGCTACAGATTCATTTAATCTGCCCCCAGCAAGCTGAGGAGGCATTGGCATCGGGTATTACCACGATGCTAGGTGGTGGTTGTGGCCCAACGTGAGCCCTTCCCCGACCTTACATTACATTGGTTAACATTTTGTAATAGCACTGGAACAAATGCAACGACCTGCACCCCATCAGTCACTCAGATTCGCCAAATGCTCCAGGCAGTTGATACTCTTCCCGTCAATTTCGGTATTACCGGAAAAGGCAATGATTCCTCTCCAAAGGGACTAGTGGACCAATGCCGCGCAGGAGTTGTTGGTCTCAAGCTCCATGAAGACTGGGGAACTACTCCGGCCGCAATAGACACATGTCTATCCGTCTGTGACGAATATGACGTCCAGTGCCTCATCCACACAGATACGCTCAACGAGTCTGGCTTTGTGGAACAGACCATTGGCGCTTTTAAAGGCCGTACAATCCACACCTACCATACCGAGGGAGCAGGTGGCGGCCATGCGCCAGACATCATATGTGTCGTGGAACATCCCAATGTTCTCCCCTCCTCGACCAACCCTACTCGCCCTCTAACAAAGAATACAATTGCAGAGCATATCGACATGTTAATGTGTTGTCATCATTTGTCAAAGAATATCCCCGAAGACATTAGCTTTGCAGAGTCACGTATCCGTGAAGAGACGATTGGTGCAGAGGACATCCTCCATGACACAGGAGCTATATCAATGATGTCATCGGATTCGCAGGCTATGGGTCGCTGTGGCGAGGTGATTCTCCGGACCTGGAAAACTGCGTCAAAGAATAAAGAGCAGATAGGCCTCCTAGAGGAAGACAAGAAACTCGGGGCAGACAATACCCGGGTGAAACGTTACATTTCGAAGTACACCATTAACCCTGCTATCGCACACGGGATGTCACACCTTATCGGTTCCATTCAAGTAGGAAAACTCGCAGATTTAGTCCTTTGGTCTCCTGCCAACTTTGGCACAAAACCCACTCAGGTTTTGAAATCCGGCCTCATCGCATACGCACAGATGGGCGATCCAAACGCTTCCATTCCATCCGTCCAACCAGTTTTTGGAAGGAAAATGTTCGCAGCGAGTGTGCCCGAAGCGTGCATTACGTTTGTCTCTCGTGTTTCCCTGGAAACTGGGACTGTCCAGACCTATGGTTTGAAGAAGCGTGTGGAGCCCATCCAGGGATGCCGTGGGATCGGTAAGAAGGATATGAAGTACAATGATGCGATGCCGAAGATGGAGGTCCATCCACGGGACTTTGTAAGTTACCCCTTTAATTTATATAGACTATTACAAATGGTTCTAATGGCTGTGAAGACCGTTATTGCCGACGAGGTGAAATTAAAGAGTGTTGTTTCCGACAAGTTGCCATTGACTCAGGGATACTTTATGTTTTAGTTTAGGGTTTCTACTTGCTAGAGTAGCAAGTTTTAGAAACGGGTTACATGGTCTGATTCAAAAATGGTTCCCATATTCAAGCCTCCCGAGTGATATTATGTGACGTGATTGCCTTGTGTGATCGACGGCACTGTCCTATCACAGTCTGGTCAGCCATTGATGATGCGTCGAGCGGGTATCCGGAGTTATTACAGGTATGATATGATACTCATCCGTAACTGTAGAGTAATTTGCCATGGACCCCTAGGGTTTGCCCTTTTGCGCGGGCAATATCTTGCCATGTCGCACCACCACCATGAATGGAAACCAGCAGTGAACCAACCCCCCCAAAATAGTTCCCTGATCCAAGCATAAGCCCCGATAGCACCAGCCACGAAACCCTGAGACAGCGCAGCTACCGAGCCCGGGATATGATAGGAAAAAAAGAAAGAAAAAGCACACAAGTTTGATACTCGTAACCAAACCCCTGATTCCCGCCATCTCCCCGCAAAAGAGCCTCATGCATCCCTGGTCATGGGTGATGGGTCCCCAATCCCACCCACTTCTTGGCAACGGCAACCCTGACCACGGGAAAAAGTGCGTCATTCGATTACTTTTCCCCACCACCTACGCAAACACTCGCCCACTTACTCTCTTCCGTCTCGTCTATTCCTTTCTCCTTTCTCCTTTCTCCTCTCACCATCTCACTCTTTCTCTCTCCTTCTACTTGACCGAGACCTCCACTATCCTCCTCTCTCTTCTTTCCTTTCAACAATTCCCTAACTACCCCATAAATCGGATAAAGGATAAAAATAATAAACATGTTTGCTCGTGCCATTGTTGCCCGCACTTCCCTCCGCCTCACTCCTACTGCTTGTTCTCGCAGAGCTTACGCTTCGGCTGCAGCTAACAAGCCGAAAAAGTCCAACGCATTGGTCTACTCTGCAATTGCAGGGATCGGTGCTATCGGTGCTGGGGCAGGGTATTACTATTATTACACCACCGTCAACGAGGAAGATAAGGCTGCGTTGGGACCGCCGGAGATTACGTTGAAGGGTGACGGGGAGTGGGTTGATTTGAAGGTTTGTTTGCCATGATCTTTTTCTGTGGAAGATGAGGTGCTAATGAAGGAATGTATTAGTTGGTAGAAATCATCCCCGTAACTGATAATACGAAGAAGTTCCGCTTCGAACTCCCGAGTAAGAATCATGTCAGTGGGTTGAAAGTCGCCTGTAAGCCCACTCCCTTCCTTCCACCCCATTCCACCTCCACCTCCAATTGGAAGATGTACCAAAGTTACTAACAAACACGCTCCTGTAGCCGCCATTCTAGCAAAATATAAGGCCCCTACCGATGAAAAGCCTACAATCAGACCCTACACCCCGGTAAACGACGAAGACACCCGCGGCCACCTCGACCTCGTAGTGAAGAGATACGAAAACGGGCAAATGAGCAGACATCTACACTCAATGGCCATAAACCAAAGCCTCTCCTTCAAAGGGCCTATGCCAAAATATGAATGGACGCCGAACAAGCATAAAAACGTTGTGCTCATCGCCGGCGGCACGGGGATAACCCCCATGTACCAACTCATGCGTGCCATCTTCCGTAACCCAGAGGACAAGACCAGGGTCACACTGGTCTTTGGTAACATCTCGGAAGAGGACATATTGCTGAAGCAGGAGCTGCGTGACTTAGAGAATACGTACCCGCAGAGGTTTAATACCATGTATCTGGTGGAAAAGAAGTCAATGTGGCCGAGTAGGGCTATGCACGGGCGCGTGACAAAGCAGTTACTCGAGATGGTGTTGCCGGAACCGGGCAGTGGGAATAGTATGATCTTTGTGTGTGGGCCTCCCGGGATGTATAAGGCGATCAGTGGCGTTAAGAATAGTCCCTCGGATCAGGGGGAAGTGGAGGGGATGTTGAAGGAATTGGGGTATAAGAAGGAGGAGGTTTACAAGTTTTAGATGGAGGGGAGGACCTAGAAGCCCGACAAGTGGCTTCTGTTTTTCATTATTTCACCATTGTCATATCACTTCATTGCACGGAAGGGGGAATACTGATTCTTGAAACCCCAATTCCGTCTAATTCACTGCCTTCCTCCCTCCGTAGGGCATGAGCTTTAGTTATAGAAACCATACGAAAGTACTCCAGCACTAACAGCAAGGCAATCCTTGCTACTGAACCTTCCCCATGTATCATACATTACCACTTTCAATTCAATTCAATTCTCCATTCAAGTACTCTACTAATTCTCTACCCATCCCTGTACAGTACTGTGAAAGAAAAGAAAAGACAGAAAAGAAAGGGGAAGGGAAGGGAAAAGAAAGGAAAATAAAGATAATCCATTCATATAGGTAGCACCATAGTTAAACAATCATAATGAGGAAAAGGGGGGAAAAGGAGAAAATAAGCCGTTGCCTGAAGCAGCAGTAAGAGTGTTAATCCAAATCACAATGCAATGCTTTTCTTAGGCAGAAATACAATGAATACTGTAGTTTAGAGGAAGAAGCCCGCCCCTCCTCCAGCTAAGTTAATCCCCCGACAGCAGATCAGGAAAAAAATAAAAATAAAAAATTAATAAAAAAAGACTCGTATATCGTCATCCCTCAAGAAAACCCCGTGACGCGGTGTGGGATATTTTTAACCCCCGACCAAAGCAGGGGAGCTCACAGAGGTGATAATTTACACTACGGTTCCAGGAAACGGTTCCTTCCCACTCAACACGACGGTCTGCCTCTCGCGGGAGATGTAGCCCTTCATGAGGCCCTTATAGATCATGTTAGCCAGCAAACACTCCACCTCCTCGACTTCGACCTCGACCCTCTCCGGTGTCGACCGCATAACCGTGTCACCGTCTGCCTCCACTGCCCCATGCTCTCCACCGCCGTTGCCACCATTCCCATCCCCATATACACCAGCCCCCAGCCCTTCCCCTCGCCCGGCACACCCCATGGCGATCTGAAACTGCCTCACGGGGATCTTAGTCCTGTTCTCCTCGTTCTGGTACAGGACGACTTTACGGAAGAGGTTTCGCATGGCGATGTCTTTCGTTCGCTCTAAGGTGAGGTAGATTCTGCGCTTTACGAATTCTTCTTCGCCGTGGCGGAGGGCGGCGTCGAAGGCCTGGAGGTTGCCGGATTTAATGGTTTTGCAGACTGGGTTGAAGAGTGCTGCTAGGCGGGGGAAAGGGGAGAGGAGTTCCGGGGTCGGGAGCTTGTGTTTTGTTAACATTGTTGTCGGGATCAGGTAAGTTAGGATTAGTCTAGATGAGTTTTAGCTGAGCAATTGTAGGTGGGCAGGTGGGCATTGGGGGAGGGGATACTCTTTGTTGCGGATGGAATCGGCTTTGCAGTTGTCCAGGGCGTAAGTTAGGTGCGTTTCTGCCTATGGTGGGATGTTAGAACAGGAGTTGCTGTGATGCGGAGGAGGGGGGGGGGGGGGGGGGCAGTAGTTAAGTACCCA